>Ga0079255_1035196_pt1 | contig 14155 bp, 12 predicted proteins | sample KNS7NT10metaT_FD_77389 | JGI IMG/M metagenome (GOLD analysis project Ga0079255, IMG submission 77389) | Marine microbial communities from Southern Atlantic Ocean transect - KN S7 NT10 metaT (Metagenome Metatranscriptome) | ecosystem: Environmental > Aquatic > Marine > Oceanic | place: Southern... | reverse complement strand
CTACAATCTACTGGGATATATTTAATGTGATGTTGCCCACATTTCATTTTAAAATTTTTACTGAAAGTTTCTAAAGCAAGCTTATAATCATCTTTAACTTGGTCAGCAAATAAATCTAGCTTTTCTCCTGTTTCTATATCTACAAATCGCTTTGGTGTATTTTCAAAATTAAAATCTATTTCTTTTTCTTTATCTGTAACATGAAAAACAATAACTTCATGCTTATTATATTTTAAATGTCGTAAAGCTTCAAATAAATTATTTCCTTCTACATCAGCTTGAAACAAATCTGTAAAAAGAACGACCAATGAGCGTCTTTTTAATTTTTCAGCTATTAAATGTAAATTATCATAAGTGTTCGTTTTATTATTAGTGTTACTTGACCATTTTGCTGTACGTTCTAATTGTGATAAAATCATATTAAAATGTCTTTCGCTTCCTTTTTCTTGTGAATAATAATCGCAACCAGTATTGTATATACTCAAACCTGCTGCATCACGTTGTTTTTTTAACATGTGTAGTAAACAAGCACTTGCCAGACAACTAAAGCCTATTTTATTAAGATTATTAAGTGACTGTTCTTGCAGTTTAGGATAGTACATAGAACTGCTATTATCAATGATTAAGTGACAACGCAAATTGGTTTCATCATCATAGCGTTTTGTATATAATTTATCAGTTTTAGCAAAAAGTTTCCAATCTATATGTTTGGTACTTTCTCCTTGATTATAGATTCTATGCTCAGCAAATTCTGCTGAAAAACCATGAAATGGACTTTTATGCATACCAGAAATAAACCCTTCTACCACTTGTTTTGCTAAAAGCGGTAAGTTTTTAAAGCCACCAATAGCATTTACTTCGTCTCTTAGAACCATATAAATACACTTAAACTAATGTTATAACAAATTAAAGATACATATTTAAACGAAAAAAGGTTCGCTAAATAGCGAACCTTTTTAAACTATAATTGAGAATACTATAATAAAGCATCAATAGCTTCAGCATAGGTGTTTTTCGGTGCTACGCCAACTTGACGACCAACAACTTCTCCATTTTGAAATACTAATACCGTAGGAATATTTCTTACACCATACTTTGCAGCGAATTCTTGATTAGCATCTACATCTAACTTTCCAACAACTGCTTTCCCGTCATATTCTGTACTAATTTCATCAATTACTGGTCCAACCATTCTACAAGGTCCACACCAAGCAGCCCAAAAGTCTACCATTACTGGTTTATCGCTATTTAATACTATTTCTTCAAAATTTGCATCTGTAATTTCTAATGCCATAATCTTATGTTTTAATTGTGTTTATTTCCTTTATTGTACAATAATAGTCAAATATTTTGCCAAAACTTACAAGTCGACCATTCAATTTGTTTATCCATATATCAAATCGACTTATACATCACATATATAGGGCAAATGCCTACATACTTTAGGCACCAGGCTATTCGCACTTGCTTTTTTATATGGCTTATGCGCCACCAAATAAAAAGAGCTCAAACAATGCTACTATCCTTTTTGCGAAAACACGTTATATTAATTTAATTTATACTTCACGTCAAATTCATCAAGTTGACTAAGTAATTCCTGAGAAATTTCAACTTTAAGTTTTCGACTTGGCATCGTTAACTTAACATTATCCTTTATATCGTAAATTTCGAAAGATAATGGCTTTTTACCTGGATACATGGCTAGCAAATCTCTTAACTGCGCAATTTTTTGCTCTTCTAAATCTCTTAAACGCAATTGTAAAGCTAATTTTCTGGTGTAATTTTCCAAAACATCATGCAACAACTGGAAACTATTAAACTGAATTCTTGGTTCGCCTTGCTTTCCAGTATCCCTATTCACCCAACCTTCACGAATAAAAGCTTTCACGTAAACAAAAGTATTTGATAATAAAAAAGGACGATGTTTTAAATAATCTTCACCAAAAATCTTGAATTCAAAACTATCGTTATAATCTTCAATAGTGAAAATAGCCCAACCTTTTCCTTGTTTACTCACACGATGTTGTACATCGGTAACCACACCTCCAAAAGTAACTTCCTTATTTATATTGTTTTGTAAATCTTTAAACATTGACACTTCACCATTACAAAACGTTTGTATTTCGGTTTTAAAATCGTCTAATGGATGACCAGAAATATAAACGCCAACAACTTCTCTTTCTCTTGCCAATTTCTCCATTGTTCCCCAAGTATCACATGGCGGAATTACAGGTTCTTCAATTTGAATATCACTAGCCGCACCAAATAAACTGACTTGAGCAGAGTTTTCATTTTCTTGATGTTTAGCACCAAACTTTACCGCTTTTTCTAAAAAAGTAAGTTCACTACCATCTTTGTAAAAATATTGCGCTCTATGGTTTTCAAAACAATCAAAACCACCAGCAAGTGCTAAACCTTCAAAAGCTTTTTTATTGGCGGCACGTAAATCAATACGCTTTGCTAAATCGAATATGGAACTGTACTCTCCATCTTCTTTTCTGTTTTCAACAATGGTTTTTACTGCGCCGTGACCAACACCTTTTATAGCGCCCATTCCAAAACGCACTGCATTATCTTTATTTACCGAAAATTTATAAAAAGACTCATTAACGTCTGGACCTAAAACAGGTAATTTCATTCGCTTACATTCTTCCATAAAGAAGGTCACCTGTTTAATATCATTCATATTATTTGATAAAACAGCCGCCATATATTCCGCAGGATAATGCGCTTTTAAATAAGCGGTTTGATAAGCTATCCAAGCATAACAAGTGGAGTGCGACTTATTAAAAGCATAACTTGCAAATGCTTCCCAATCTTTCCAAATTTTCTCAAGCTTTTTTGCATCATGACCGTTAGCACTTGCTTGCTCAATAAACTTAGGCTTCATTTTATCTAGTACGGCAATTTGCTTTTTACCCATTGCCTTACGTAAAACGTCGGCTTCACCTTTGGTGAAATCGGCTAGTTTTTGAGATAATAACATCACTTGCTCCTGATAGACCGTAATACCATATGTTTCTTTAAGGTATTCTTCCATCGCTGGCAAATCGTATTCTATATCTTCTTCACCATGCTTTCGTGCAATAAAACTTGGAATATATTCCATTGGACCTGGACGATACAAAGCGTTCATTGCAATTAAATCATCAAAAACCGTTGGTTTAAGGTCCTTCATATGCTTTTGCATTCCTGGTGATTCGTATTGAAAAACACCAACGGTTTCTCCTCGCTGGAATAATTCGTACGTTTTTATATCGTCTAAAGGAAATGTTTCAGGATCTAAATCAATATTATGTTTGGCTTTTACAATTTTTACCGTATCCTTAATTAAGGTTAACGTTTTTAACCCTAAAAAGTCCATTTTTAGTAAACCAGCGTCTTCTACAACCGAGTTATCGAACTGTGTGACATACAAGTCTGAATCTTTAGCTAACGCTACTGGAACGAATTTGGTAATATCATCTGGTGTAATAATTACACCACAAGCATGAATTCCTGTGTTTCTTACCGAGCCTTCAAGCGTTCTGGCTAAGTTTAAGGTTTCAGCTTGTAAATCGTCGCCATCAGCAATATTTAAAAGCTCGTTAACTAAAGTTAATTCTTCCGATCTAAATTTTGCAGCCAGCTGTTTTTCATCTAAACCAAAAATCTTATTTAGTTTAGACATATTAGGAATTAGTTTTGCAATTCTATCTGCATCAAAAAGTGGTAAATCCAATACACGTGCGGTATCACGAATACTCGATTTCGCTGCCATAGTACCATAGGTGATAATTTGTGCTACTTGGTTAGAACCGTATTTTTCAATCACATAGTCCATTACTCTACTTCTGCCTTCATCATCAAAATCGATATCAATATCGGGCATACTTACACGATCAGGATTTAAGAAACGCTCAAAAAGTAAATTGTACTTTATGGGATCTATATTGGTAATCCATAAGCAATACGCGACTACCGATCCTGCTGCCGATCCTCGACCAGGACCAACAGAAACATCCATGTTTCTTGCTTCTCGGATAAAATCTTCGACAATTAGAAAATAACCTGGATAACCCGTTTTTTCAATAACCTCAAGTTCAAAATCTAAACGCTCTATAACTTCTTCGCTAAGTGGATCGCCATATCGTTTCTTTGCACCTTCGTAAGTAATATGTCTTAAATAAGCATTTTCTCCTCTTTTCCCTCCATCAATTTCATCTTCTGGATGCTTAAATTCTTCACCTATTTCAAAAGCAGGCAATAAGACATCTCTTGCTAACTCAAATGGTTCTATTTTATTAGCAACTTCTACCGTATTAGAAATTGCTTCTGGCAAGTCCTTAAATAAGGCTTTCATTTGGTCTGCCGACTTATAGTAATATTCCTGATTTGGCAAACCGTAACGATAGCCACGTCCACGACCAATTGGAGTAGCTTGTTTTTCACCATCCTTTACACATAATAAAATGTCGTGAGCATTAGCGTCATCTTGGTCGCAATAGTACGTGTTATTGGTTGCAACTAATTTAATATTATGCTTTTTTGAGAATGAAATAAGTGTTTCGTTCACTCTATTTTCATCTTCTTGGTTGTGACGCATAATCTCAATATACAAATCGTCTTGAAACGTTTTTTTCCACCACAACAGCGCTTCCTCTGCTTGACTTTCACCTACGTTTAAAACTTTACTTGGTACTTCGCCATAAAGGTTTCCTGTTAGCACAATTAAGTCTTCTTTATATTGCTCAATTAATTTTTTATCAATTCTAGGCACATAATAAAACCCATTGGTAAAAGCATGAGAAGATAATTTTGCCAAATTGTGATAACCTTTTTTATTTTTAGCTATTAATACAATTTGATATCCGTTGTCTTTTTGATTTTTATTGGTATGGTCTTCACAAACAAAAAATTCGCAACCGACAATTGGTTTAATTGTTTTTAGTGTTGGTTCTTTTCCGCTTTCAATCGCTTCTTTGTTTTTAGCTTCTATAGATTTATTATGCGCATTTACGTCGCGTACGAAATGAAAAGCTGCCATCATATTACCATGATCGGTTATCGCTACTGCTGGTAAATTGTGCTTTGCTGTAACGTTTACTAAATCTTTTACGCTAATAGTGGACTGTAATACCGAAAATTGTGAATGGTTGTGCAGATGCACAAAATCTGTATCTTGTAAAGACGCTAAATTCTTTTTAATGTCTTCGGAAGTAACACTTGGTGCTTCTTTCGATTTTAAGCGTTTAGCTATTTTAGCACTTTCCTGCTTAAGGTTGATATGCTTTAAACCTATAAATTGAATAGGTTGCGGATTCGCTTCAGAAAAATTCTTGAAATATTCAGGAGAAACTTCTAACTGCTCTTTGGTAAATTTTCTTAAACGAATTAACTCAAAAAAGCATCGTGTGGTTGCTTCTACATCGGCTGTTGCGTTGTGAGCTTCGCCAAATGGCACATTAAATAAATGCTGATGTAATTCGGTTAAAGTTGGCAGTTTAAACTTGCCGCCTCTACCTCCAGGAATTTGACATAACTGAGCAGTATCTTCTGTACATGTATCTAAAACTGGTAATTCTTGTAGTTGATTTTCAATATTATGACGCACAAATTCTGCACCCATAATATTTAAGTCGAACTTGACATTTTGACCTACTACAAATTTTGTTTGACTTAAAGCAATGTTGAATTTCTCTAAAACTTCGCTTAAAGCAACACCTTGTTCTTCAGCTAATTCTGTAGAAATACCATGAATCTTTTCAGCATCATAAGGAATATTAAAACCTTCGGGTTTCACTAAATAATCCTGATGCTCAATACAGTTTCCTAATGCATCATGCAATTGCCAAGCAATTTGAATACATCTAGGCCAATTATCGGTATCCGTAATAGGTGCATTCCAGTTTTTTGGTAGTCCAGTAGTTTCCGTATCAAAGATTAAATACATGAAGAAAAATGTGTTTATAGAGAATGTATAAAATTACTGAATATTATTAGTTAAATAAAGTTCAGCTCACAAAGGTTATAAACAAAAAAACGACCTTAAATAGGTCGCTTTTAAAATTTTATAAAAGAACTTTGTTACATACAAGTTCCTAAAGCATCTATTTCTGCTTGAATTAATCCTCCTGGATCTCCACAAGCAGTAATTTCATCTTGTAATGCATTCTTGTACGTTGTACAAACTGTTGGATAAGTAGGATCCGCTGGAGTTACTGCATTAAATGCAACTTCGGCATCATCACTAGTTTGCGCTGCATCAATACAAATTTGTGGATTAGTTGTGTCGTTAGACGCTAAAACAGCTAAGCTAGCATCAACTCTATAAAACACACCATATCTAGTTGTATCGTTATCGCGATTAGCATCTCCAGAAAATGTAATTCCTTGAAGTCCATCATCAGTAAAGGCGCTAAATTGAAAACGTCCTGAAACTGTTGTTCCTTCTAAAGCATCTATAATAATTGTTCCTCCTACAGGATAAACCGTTAAATCTTCATCTGGTTCGTTTTGAGTTGAATAAAATGTACCATCTAAATCTGTAAACGTCGCATAAGAATCAGACGTACTTGAAATAATGTAGGTTCCTACTGCCTTAGATGGCACATTAAGTACTACACTTTCAGCACCAATTTCACCTTTAATATTAAAACTACCATCTATGCTATTAAAACCAATTTGTCCATCTGCGCTCCATCTTACATTATTCTTTGTCCCTTCAAAAGAAGGCGTTTTAAATTCTTTATCTTCTTTACAACCTAAGAAGGTTACAAATATTAAGGCTAAACAAAGTAAATTTTTCATAATATGTACTGGTATTGATGTTCAAAAATAAAATAAATAAAATTAAATAATAGTTTTATTTAAAAAACTTGAGAATTAAATAAATATAGTATATTTGCACCCTTATTAATAATAGAGGTCGTGAACCTCAATAAATTAATTATTATGCCAGTAAAAATTAGATTACAAAGACATGGTAAAAAAGGGAAGCCTTTTTACTGGGTTGTAGCAGCAGATGCTAGAGCTAAAAGAGACGGTAAATTCTTAGAAAAATTAGGAATCTACAATCCAAACACAAATCCTGCAACTATTGAATTAGATGTTGACTCATCTGTAAAATGGTTACAAAATGGAGCACAACCAACAGACACAGCGAGAGCATTATTGTCTTACAAAGGCGCTTTATTAAAAAATCACCTAGCTGGTGGTGTTCGTAAAGGCGCTTTAACTGAAGAGCAAGCTGAAGAAAAATTCAATGCTTGGTTAGAAGAAAAATCTAACAAAGTAAATGCTAAAGTTGAAGGTTTAAGCAAAGCTGAACAAGAAGCTAAAGCTAAAGCTTTAGAGGCTGAAAAAGCTGTTAACGAAGCTAGAATTAAAGCTAACACACCTGTTGTTGAAGAAGCTCCAGCTGCTGAAGCAGAAGCTAAAAACGAAGAAGAATAAAAATTATTTTTTTATACTTTTAAACTCCGATAATTTTTATCGGAGTTTTTTATGCTTTAAATTGTCCATATTATGAAAAAAGACGATTGTTTTTACTTAGGTAAAATTGTAAAAAAATATAGTTTTAAAGGTGAAGTTTTAGCAAAACTAGACACTGATGAACCTCATTTATACGAAGAACTAGATGCTATTTTCTTAGATTTAAGAGGCAACTTAGTTCCTTTTTTTATTGAAAGCTCTCAACTGCATAAGTCAGAATTATTACGTATTAAATTTGAAGACGTCGATACTGAAGCTGATGCCGATGCTATTCTAAAAAGTGAACTATACTTACCATTAGAGTTATTACCAAAACTTGATGATGACAAATTCTACTTTCATGAAATTATAGGCTTTAACGTAATTGACACTAATTTTGGAGATGTTGGAAAAATTAAAGGGGTTAACGATACCACTGCACAAGCATTATTTGAAATTGATAGAAATGGCACAGAAATACTTATCCCTATGAACGATGAGTTTATTTCGAAAGTAGATAAAGAAAATCAAGTTATTCATGTCAATACGCCAGAAGGATTAATTGACTTATACCTTGAAGATGAGTAAGCCTTTTCAGTTTAAAGAATTTACGGTAAATCAAGACCGATGTGGCATGAAAATAGGAACAGATGGCGTGTTACTTGGTGCTGTAGCCAGTGTGAATAACAGTCCGTTTTCGGTATTAGATATTGGAGCAGGAACAGGAATTCTAGGTCTTATGTTTGCCCAAAAAAGTAATGCCGAAATTATTGATGCGATTGAAATAGATGATTTGGCTTACGAGCAATGTGTTAGTAATTTTGAACAATCGCCTTGGGGCGATCGCCTATTTTGCTACCATGCGTCTTTACAGGAATTTGCCGAAGAAATTGATGATACTTACGATTTAATTATTTGTAATCCGCCATTCTACACAGACAATTACAAAACTGAAAACGAGCGAAGAAACAAGGCGCGTTTTGAAGACGCCATGCCTTTTGAACATATTGTCATTGCTGTTGCCAAACTTTTAGAACAAACAGGAACATGCCATATCATCATTCCTTATAAGGAAGAAAAAACATTTATTGATTTAGCAAAACAGGTTAACCTTTACCCAAATTCCATTTTAAGAGTGAAAGGAAATCCTTCAGCGGAAATTAAAAGATCTATTATCGAGTTTTCATTTAAGAAAAGTGATATTGAGATAAAAGAACTCATCATAGAAATTGAGAGACATCAATACACACAAGATTATATCAATTACACCAAAGACTTCTATTTAAAAATGTAAGTGTATTATTGCAATACCTAAACCATTTCGTTATTTTTGTTAGCAACAATTCTGTTTATTAACAGAAAATAAGACAATTACAAATCAAACTTCATTTTTATTAGTGAAGCTTATAAAATACATACTTAATGAAACCAGACTTATTTGAAGCTCCAGACTACCTTAATCTTGATGATTTACTTAACGATGAACACAAATTAGTTCGTGATGCTGCTCGAGAATGGGTTAAGCGTGATGTTTCACCAATTATTGAAGAATACGCCCAAAAAGCAGAATTCCCAAAACAAATTATTGGTGGTTTAGCTGAAATTGGTGCATTTGGACCATACATTCCTGAAGAATATGGCGGCGCGGGTTTAGACCAAATTAGTTATGGTTTAATCATGCAAGAAATTGAACGTGGCGACTCTGGTGTAAGAAGTACCGCTTCTGTACAATCTTCGTTAGTGATGTATCCTATTTGGAAATATGGTAATGAAGAACAACGAAAAAAATACTTACCAAAATTAGCTAACGGTGAATGGTTGGGTTGTTTTGGGTTAACAGAACCTGATCACGGATCAAATCCTGGTGGCATGACTACCAACTATAAAGATATGGGCGACCATTATCTTTTAAATGGTGCTAAAATGTGGATTAGTAATGCGCCTTTTGCACAAGTTGCAGTTGTTTGGGCAAAGAATGAAGAAGGAAGAATTCACGGATTGATTGTAGAACGTGGCATGGAAGGATTTTCTACTCCAGAAACCCATAACAAATGGTCGCTACGAGCAAGTGCAACAGGTGAATTAATTTTTGATAATGTTAAAGTACCAAAAGAAAACTTACTACCAAACAAATCTGGTTTAGGCGCACCATTAGGTTGCTTAGACTCTGCTCGTTATGGTATTGCATGGGGCGCAATTGGAGCAGCAATGGACTGTTACGATACTGCTTTAAGATATAGTAAAGAACGTATTCAATTTGGCAAACCAATTGGACAATTTCAATTACAACAAAAAAAGCTTGCTGAAATGATTACCGAAATCACTAAAGCGCAACTTTTAGCTTGGCGTGTTGGTGTGCTTCGTAATGAAGGCAAAGCAACTTCGGCTCAAATATCTATGGCGAAAAGAAATAATGTTGAAATGGCACTTAAAATCGCGCGTGAAGCAAGACAAATGTTAGGCGGCATGGGGATTTCTGGAGAATATAGCATTATGAGACATATGATGAATTTAGAAAGCGTCGTGACTTATGAAGGTACGCATGACATTCATTTATTAATTACTGGATTAGATGTAACTGGTTTAAATGCTTTTGCATAAATTTTATTTTAAACAATATAAACTCTATTTATAGCGAATGCTTCTCTATTTTGAGAAGCATTTTTTATTTTTGTACAAAAGAAAAAGCATATGACGATTGAAACTATAAACAAAGAATTAGCACCATTAAGGCAAGAATTAATTAGCCATAGTTTATACGCAAAAATTGAAAACACTAACGATTTACAAGTATTTTTAAAAACTCATGTTTTTGCGGTTTGGGACTTTATGTCTTTACTTAAAGGCTTACAACAAAAGTTAACATGTACAACTACGCCATGGATGCCTGTAGGAAATCCCGAAATTCGTTATTTAATAAATGAAATCGTTTTAGCTGAAGAAACAGACATTAATCAAAATGGAGAAAGAAAAAGTCATTTTGAAATGTATTTAGATGCTATGGAAGAATGCCAAACCAGCACAACTGACATCATTACTTTTTTAGCTGAAGTTAATGCGTACAAAAATATAAACGTCGCTATAAACACTAGTAATTTAAGCGAAGCATTAAAACAGTTTTTAAACTTTACATTTAGAACAATTGACGAAGGAAAAGCACACGAAATTGCTGCTGCATTTACTTTTGGTCGTGAAGAATTAATCCCAAACATGTTTACTGAGATTTTAAGTAAACTTCAGCGTAATTTTCCTGAAACAAATTTAAGTCAACTAATTTATTACTTCCAAAGACATATTGAGTTGGACGAAGATGAGCATGGACCTATGGCAATGAAAATGATTGAAGAGCTTTGTGGAAATGACGAAAAGAAATGGCAAGAAGTTTTACAAGTGTCTCAAGAAGCTCTAAACGTTAGAATTGCTTTATGGGATAGTATTGAAAATGAGTTACAAGTGACGACTGAAAATAGTTTGGCGTAAGAAAGTTTATATCTAAGTTGTAAGCAATACCCAAAAAACCGAGATGATAAAAGAAAAATTTCTGAATTTGATTAAAGAATATTCGAAGAACGAAGATTATAATCTGGAATGTTGGAAAGAAATTGAGAGCAATTATTCATCAAAATCACGTCATTATCATAATCTCGAACATTTGAAAAATATGCTTTTGGAATTGAACAAAATTCAATCAGAAGTTAAAGATTTAGATTGTTTATTGTTTGCCATTTATTATCACGACATAATTTACAAACCGTCCAAAAGTAATAACGAACATCAAAGTGCTTTAACATTTGAAAATAGAATTACTAAAACTTCATTTGACAAACTAAATAAATGTATGTCGCAAATTGAGGCTACAAAAGAACATAAAATTTCGAATGATTATGACACAAACATCCTTTTGGATTTAGACCTTTCAGTTTTAGGAAAAAACCCTCAAGAGTACAAGAAATATAGTGAGAGCATAAGAAAAGAATATCAAATTTATCCAGACTTTATGTACCGAAAAGGAAGAAAAAAAGTACTAAAAAGTATATTGGAATTAGATTTTATATACAAAACTGAATATTTTAAGCAACTATACGAAAACCAAGCAAAAGAGAATTTAAAACTTGAATTAAATCAATTAAGTTAATGGGATTTTGGAATAAAATATTTGGCTCAAAAAGTGAGAATACAAACAAAAAAACAACCTGAAGATTATTATAAGACAGAAATCACGGACGTTTATGTAAAAGTTACTCATCCAAAAGGAAAACCGAACAAATCGACTGGAATGAAATTGAAGAAATAAAATTAATCAATACTGACGATGGTCCATTTCTTCCAGATGTTTGGTTAATTTTATTAGGAAATGCAAAAGGCTGTTCTATTCCGCAAGGTTCAGATGACTGGAATAAAGTTTACGACATAGTTTCCAAATATGATGGATTTAATTTTGAGAACGTGATAAAATCAGCGAGTTGTACTGATAATGAAACATTTGAACTATGGCAGAAATAAAGTACTGCTTACAACCACGTGTATAATTAATGGCTAATCCTCGCCTACTTACGAAAATCCTCGCGGATTTTCTATTCGGTTTTTATTAGCTAAATTAGGTGCTTAAACACGCCACTAATCATACACAAAACCTTTATATGTAATCTGAGAAAATCTATATGCGAAATCTATTATTTCTGCTTTCTATTGGACTATTGACATCTTGCGATTCAAAAGAATCTGAACTGATTAGCTATACATCGAAATTCAAAAATGTAAATAACTATATTTTTAACAACTACGCGAATAACAAATTAAATTTAATTTCTAAACACGACATAGCCAAATTCGATATTATAACAAAAGCAATTGATAATTCTAAACTTTGTGAAATAAAAAATTATCCTGATAAAGGAATCGTTTATAAGTTTCAATGTGAAGTGAATAGTACGGATAATTTTTTGGATTCTGATGATAAATACTATTTGATAAAAACTCTAAATGATAATACAGAACTGTTGAATTATGAACAATTTTTAGATTATTCTAAATCACCAATCGAATTAGAAAATGATTGGTATTTGATTAAGCAAAACATTACGTATGACTAAAAAACTACACACCATAACACGTATAGCTCATTGAAACTGAATTCTGAGTAGCAATTCCACCTCAATTAATATGTTAAAAACACTACATAAATCATACATAAAACTAAAAAACGTCTATAAAAATCATAGACGTTTTTTATATCTGTAAAGTTAAAACGTTTTACTCAATTTTTTTTACGACTGCTTTTGGTGCTTCTTTTCTAGTACCATCAAAACCATCTATTCCTGCAACTGTTGTGTATTTCATAACATAACGTTTCCCTGGGTTTATAATTTTATAAGCCGATTGACACATTAACGTCGCTTCGTGAAAACCACATAAAATTAATTTTAATTTTCCTGGATAAGTATTTACATCTCCAATAGCAAAAACACCTGGAATGTTAGTTTGATAATCTAAACTATTATCTACCTTAATGGCATTTTTCTCAATTTCTAAACCCCAATTTGCTATTGGACCTAACTTTGGTGACAACCCAAATAATGGAATAAAATGATCACATTCTATTTCAAATTCTTTATCTATATGTATGTTGTCCGATTGTTTTACAACAACACCAGACACTTCATTATCGCCAAGAATACCAACAACTTCAGCTGGTGTTACTAAATTAATTTTGCCTTTATTTTTAAGCTCTTGAACTTTTTCTACAGAATCTAAATGACCTCTAAATTCATTTCTCCTATGGATTAATGTTACTTCTTTAGCGACATCACTTAAAAAAATACTCCAGTCTAATGCAGAATCTCCGCCACCAGCAATCACTACTTTTTTATCGCGATACATTTCTGGATCTTTAATTATATATTCTACACCAGAATCTTCAAAAATATTAATGTTGTGAATTTGAGGTTTACGAGGCTCAAAACTTCCTAATCCGCCAGCAATAGCGACTACTGGCGCGTGATGTTTTGTACCTTTATTTGTGGTAACAATAAAACTACCATCTTCTTGTTTTTCAATAGTATCGGCGCGTTCACCTAATGTAAAACCAGGTTCAAATTGTTTGCATTGCTCCAATAACTTATCGGTTAAATCACCTGCAAGAATTTCTGGATATGCAGGAATATCGTAAATAGGTTTTTTAGGATATATTTCAGAACATTGTCCGCCTGGTTGTGGCAATGCATCTATTAAATGACATTTTAATTTTAATAATCCTGCTTCAAAGACAGTAAAAAGTCCTGTTGGTCCTGCACCAATTATTAAGATATCGGTTGTAATCATTTGTGGTTTTTCTTTCTTTTATTCTATGACTTAAATCACTGCGTTAGCGATAGCAGTGGTTAGCTTTTGGCGAGCATAAGCTTTGAGCCAAAACTAGTAACGGATAGCGCGACCTTTAGGTAACGCCATAATTCTAGCTTACGTTAACAACACTTTCTATGTGAGGCACATGCTTTTTTATGGTCATTTCTACACCAGATTTTAGCGTCATTTGATTAACGCTACAACCTACACAAGCGCCTTGAAGTTGCACCTTAACCGTTGTGTCTTCTATAGCGACAAGCGAAATATCTCCGCCATCACTTTGCAAAAAAGGACGAATTTCTTCTAGTGCCTTTTCAACGTTTAGTTTTGTTTCCTCTGCTGTCATAATTTATTTTTT
>Ga0079255_1009567_pt1 | contig 14197 bp, 10 predicted proteins | sample KNS7NT10metaT_FD_77389 | JGI IMG/M metagenome (GOLD analysis project Ga0079255, IMG submission 77389) | Marine microbial communities from Southern Atlantic Ocean transect - KN S7 NT10 metaT (Metagenome Metatranscriptome) | ecosystem: Environmental > Aquatic > Marine > Oceanic | place: Southern... | reverse complement strand
GGTAAATCTTTTTTTGTTAAATGTCCTATAGCAACACAATCTACACGTTCTATTTCATAATCAAAATGACCAAAAATAGTATGTAAAATACCATTACCTGTATTTTTTATGCGAAGCCCAATTTGATTTTTAGATTTGTTGTCTACATAGCTAATTTCTTCAACAGTAACCATTTTACCTTCAACTCTAAAACCTTCTTGAATTTTCTTAAAATCTTCAAACTTTAGGTTTTTATTCAGTTCAATTTGAAACAAACGAGAAACACCTTTGTTTGAGTTGGTAAAACGCTTTTGAACATCTTCATCATTCGTAAATAACAATAAACCTGTAGATCCACGACCTAGACGACCAATTGGTTTAATTCTAGACGTTGTAGCATTAGCTACTAATTCCATTACTGTTTTACCTTTACCATCGGCAGTTGTAGTTGCAAAACCTTTAGGCTTATTCAATAAAACGTAAGCCTTTTTCTCTGGATTAATACGAGCACCATCATAACGAACCTCATCACTAAGTTTTACCTTGTAACCCATTTCGTTTATAATTTTACCATTAACAGTAACTAATCCCATTGCTATATATTGATCGGCTTCACGACGAGAACAAACACCAGAATTAGCGATGTATTTATTTAAGCGAATAGCATCTGGATTTGATGACTTTTTATTTGCTGGTTTTGAAGCTTGCTTAGTAGCTTTTACAGGCGCTTTTTCCTTTGTAAAACGACGATTGCTTTGCAGCTTGTTATTTCCGGTCGCTTTTCTCTTATCATTTCTGCGTTCTGACATGGTATTAAATTTTGTGCAAAGATAGACTTAAATCCTAATTTACAGACTTTAAGCTTAAAATTAATGATTTACACACAATATGTTTGAAAGTTAACAACTATTAAGTTTACAAAAACCGATTTATAACTACATCTAAATCAATTAAAAGAATACTAACAACACCAGATAAAATTATAAACTTCAAAATGTTATGTAAAAACACGTAACGCTTTTTAGTTGTTGTTTTCCATAATAAAATCAAGAATAAAAATAAACTTGCTATTGCCGCATAAAAATAAAACTCCATATAACCAACCTGATGCTGACTGATTAAATAATACACTGGAATTGCAGTTAAAACTGTTAGTATGGTAATCGCATGTTTTGTTTTAGGTACGCCAAATTCTATAGGAATCGTTTTATAATCTTGCGTTAAATCTCCTTTTATATTTTCTAAATCCTTAACTAATTCACGAATTAATACCAATAGAAACAAAAACGACGCATGGAGAAAAATTAAGGTATTTACATTCTTGTAGTAAATAAGTAAAACCAAAAAAGGCGTCACTGTTAATAATGCTGAAACCACATTACCTATAACTACTATTTTTTTTAGCTTATGTGAATAGAACCAAATCCCAAAAATATATGCTGCAAAAAACAAAACTGCTCTAAAAGACACATAACTTGCCATAATAACAGCTGAAAAGTTTAACACAAAATAAAAAGACAGTTTCGTGTTTTGACTTACTAATCGATCCAACATACTTTTGTTTGGACGATTAATTAAATCCTTTTCACTATCGTAAAAATTATTAATGATGTAGCCGCCAGCTATACTAGCAGAACAAGCTAACACTAACATAAATAAATAAGAATCGAAAATAACTTTACCAAGCGATAAATATGGTGCAAAAATAAAAACAGCAGCTAAGTATTGTGCCAGAATAATAAGAAGAATATTATAACCTCTTACCACAGAAAACATACTAAAAAACTTAATTAAAATATGCTTCTGTTTACGCTTTAACATAAAATATTATAAAGACAACTGTTTACTGAAAGAGGAATCCACTGTTTAAAATTTAAACCTTAAAAATTATAAACGACTTCTAAGTTATAATCTTCAAGTGATTTTTTTGGCTTTATCTAAATCTTCAGTAAAACCTAAAATATAACCGCCGCCACCAGAACCGCAAAGTTTTAAATAATAGTCGTTTGTCTCAACACCTTTTTGCCACAATTCGTGAAACTGAGCAGGAATCATTGGTTTAAAATGGCTTAATGCTACTTGAGACAATTGTTTCGTGTTTTTAAATAACGATTTTATATCGCCTTTTAAAAAGTCTTCCACACAAGCATCGGTATGTTTTATAAACTGATCTTTAAGCATTTTACGGAAACCTTGTTGTTTCATGTTTTCCATAAAAATGCTTACCATTGGTGCAGTTTCACCAATCATTCCACTATCAATTAAAAACACAGCTCCTTTTCCGTTTTCACTTTGCGTAGGAATACCAGTAGCTTCAATATTATCTTGTGAATTTATTAAAATAGGTAAGCTTAAATAGCTATTTAAAGGATCTAAACCAGAAGATTTTCCGTGGAAAAAAGATTCCATTTCACCAAAAATAGCTTTCAACTTTAAAAGCTTTTCTCTGGTTAAATTTTCTAAAACCGTTATTTTATCTTGAGCATACTTGTCGTAAATAGCAGCAACTAATGCGCCAGAACTTCCAACTCCATAACCTTGTGGAATTGAAGAATCGAAATACATGCCATTTTCAACATCATGAGTAAATTCTTGAATGTTAAAAACTACAATTTCAGGATTTATTTTTGCCAAGTAAGCAGCAAAACGTCTTAAACTTTCGTTAGATTTTTTTGCCTCTTCGCTTAAGTTATCATCACTTTTTAAAGCGCCATTATAAAAATTATAAGGTATAGATAAACCTTTAGAATCTTTTATAATTCCGTATTCCCCAAACAATAATATTTTTGAATAAAAAAGTGGTCCTTTCATAACATGGCTCAATTTATTAATAAGCTATATAAAGTTACAGCTTTTTCAAGCCATTTCCTACACTATCACAAATATAATGTGCATTTTGACAATAAGCAACTAACTCATTCTTAATGAATTCTATAATTATATCTTTCTCAGCTTCTGGATATAAAATATGAACATTTGCTCCTGCATCTAAAGTGAAGCAAATATTGGCATTTGTTTTCTCTCTAAAAGCCCATATTTTATTAATAATTTCTAGCGTATTTGGCTTCATTAATATGAAATACGGCATACTTGTCATCATCATAGCATGAAGCGTTAAAGCTTCACTTTCAACCAATTTTATAAACGCTTTTAAATCGCCATTTTGAAGAATTTGAGATAATTCACTTAAATTTTCAACCGCTTGATTAAAACGTTGTTCTGCAAAAGGATGACCATGCATTAAGTTATGCCCAACTGTACTGCTTACTTGTTTTTCACCTTTATCTACTAAAAGAATCGTGTCTTGGTAATTTTTAAAATTTTGGTGTACTTGATGCGGAAATTTTACGCCATATAAATCTGTAGAATTTTCGATATCTTGATGTTTTCCCCAGACCACTAAATCACCTTCCAAGCTTCTACAAGCACTTCCGGAACCTAATCGTGCTAAAAAAGATGTTTTTTTAATAATGTCATCTGCCGATAAATTAGGATTCAATTCCTTCTCAACATGCATTAAACAAGCTGCCAAAGCACTCATTCCTGAAGCTGAAGATGCTATTCCTGAACTATGAGGAAACGTGTTCTCAGTTTCGATTTTAAAATGATAAGACTTTAAAAAAGGCAAATAGACTTCAATTCGTTTAAAAAAAGTTTCAATTTTTGGTTTAAAATCTTCTTTTAAAATGTTGTCTAAATAAATATCAAAACTAAAATTATTGGGATCCTTTTCGGTTTTTGTGTACGTTAAAGTCGTTATTGTTTTACAATTATCTAGCGTAAAACTTATAGATGGATTTTCAGGAATTTGCTGTTCTTTTTTTCCCCAATATTTTACTAATGCAATGTTGCTTGGCGAAGAAAATGTAACCTGTCCGTTTTTTAAGTCAGACATCGAATATTTTGAAATAAATTCTTTGAAAACCATAATTTTAAAATTATTGTGCAAATATAATGCTATTTCCACTGTTAAATAGTGTGATTTTAAGTGTAAATTCCTTGGATTATTATAACTTAGCGGCACAAAAAACAAACTAAATTTCTGAATTTACACTCTAATGGATAAAAAACAACGGATTTTACTCACGATGTTAGAATTATCAGCTAAAAATGGCTTAAACGCTACGCCTATTTCTAAAGTTGCAAAAGAAGCTAACGTTGCTGTTGGTACAATTTATCACTACTACGAAACTAAAGAAGATATTGTAAAGGAACTTTACAGTATGGTTGTACAAGACTTGGCTAAAATGTTGGTACTTAATCGCGACACAACAGCTTCTTTTAAAGAGCAGTATAAACGTATTTGGTTAAATTTTTACAACTATTTTATTGCAAATCCTTCGGCTTTTCATTTCATGGACATTGTTGCCATTCCTCCAATTATTGATAGTGAAGAAGTAGATAAAAACATGTTTCACTATAAAGGTTTAAAAGATTTTTTAGTTGAAGGCGTTAAACAAAAAGCATTAAAAAACGTAGAACTAAAATTATTAATGCAAATTGGATTTTGGAATTTAATTACTATTTCTAGAATTAGAATTCGCCAAGAACTAATTATGGACGATAAGCAAATTGCAGATGCTATAGAAATGTCTTGGGATTGCATAAGACATATTGATGAAGACTAAGAAACACCTATGTTTTGGGCAACAATATAACCGCTAGTCCAAGCATTTTGAAAATTAAATCCACCAGTTACAGCATCAACATTAATAACTTCACCAGCAAAATATAAATTTTGATACTTTTTTGATTGAAACGTTTTAAAATTAAGTTCTTTTAAGTCCAAGCCACCAGCTGTTACAAATTCTTCTTTAAATGTACTTTTACCATCTATATTAAAATTGGCTTGAGTTAATTGCTTGGAAAGTGCTTCAAGATGGTTTTTATTTAAATCTGCCCAACGCGTTGTTTCATTTATATGACTTGCTGCAACTAATTTGTACCATAAACGTTTAGGTAGCTCAAACTGATTAAATTTATAGACTGTTTTCTTACTTAATTCTTGCTTTAATTCTTTAAGTTGATTTAAAACGTCTTCGTAAGATTGTTTAATAAAATTAATTTCAATCGTGAATTTATAATCTAACTTAGCCAATTCAAAAGCGCCAAAAGCTGACAATTTAAGTATGGCTGGCGCACTTAAACCCCAATGTGTGATTAATAATAGTCCCGATGAACTTAAGCTTGTATTTTTAACAACGACATCAACATCTTGAACAACAACTCCTGGAATATCTTTTAAACGTTCATCTGCACAATTAAACGTGAATAAACTTGGTACAGGATTTATAACTGCTAAATCTATTGTTTTTAATTTTTGCCAAATTTTAGGACTACTGCCTGTAGCTACAACCAATTTTTCGCAAGAAAAAATATCGGTTTTCGTGTGGATTTTCCAGCCATTTTCAGCTTGATTAAAATCATTCACAACTTGATTGGTTAATACAGACACATTTAATTTTTCAGCTTCTGCTAGAAAGCAATCTATAACTGTTTGTGAAGAATTTGATACTGGAAACATGCGTCCATCATCTTCAATTTTTAGTTCTACGCCACGTTTTTCAAACCAATCTATCGTGTCACCTGTCATAAACGTATGAAATGGACCTAACAACTCGCGTTCGCCTCTTGGATAATTATAGGTTAATTCTTTAGGAATGAATTCGGCATGGGTAACGTTACATCTTCCGCCACCAGAAATTTTTACTTTTCCTAAAACGTTTGTTCCGCGTTCTAGAATTGCAACAGATAAATGCGGAAAGTTTTCGGCTGTGTTTATGGCTGTAAAAAAACCTGATGCGCCGCCACCAATAATAATTACATCAAAATGTGTCATAACCTTTCTGGAAAATCACTTATAATTCCATCAACTTTATAATCTTTCATTCTTAAAATATCCCTTTTTTCATTTACTGTCCAAGTAATGACTTTAAAACCTTCATTTTTAGCTTTAGCAACAATTGCTGGACTTAATAACGTGTAATTAGGATGAATGGAATAAGCCTTAATTTCTTTGGCGAAAGATAAGGCTTCTGTAACACTTGCTTGCGTTAAAACGCCTAATTGCAACGTATTATTTTCTTGATGAATTGTTTTTAATTCTTCACGTTGAAAACTCGATACAATAATTTGTTCTGGTTTTAGACGCAATGCATCAAAATTCTCCTGAAGAATCTCGGCTACTTTTTTAGCCGTATGTCTTCCTTTTAATTCAATATTCACTAGAAAATCATCTGGTATAATATCCAATACATTTTGAAGTGTTGGTAAGCTATATTCATCTTCAACCTTTAAATTTTTTAAAACCGAAAATGATACTGAAGAAATTTCCCCAGTACCATTAGTTGTTCTATCTAAAGTAAAGTCGTGATGTACCACAATTTCACCTGATAAACATTTATGCACATCAATTTCAATACCATGAACTTTTAATTCTATAGCTTTTTGAATGGATGCTATTGTATTTTCAGCGAGGTGACCTTTTGCACCGCGATGACCAATTTTAATCATTTTTAGAAATTTACTCCAAAACCAAAAGAGAAACGTAAACCTTCTGGACCGGTAAAAAAGTTAAATGTTCCAGCTAAAGAATCGGCAGCTGTTAACCAAAATCCACCACCATAACTGTTATGCCATTTATTTGAATCTTCTTCACTTAACCACACGCGACCTACATCTCCACCAGCAAAAACACCAAGTTGAAGGGGTAAGGTTTTAGTTTTTATTGAGTTGAAACTGTAACGTAAATCGGCATTAGCAACTAAGCCGTTTTGCCCAGTAAATCTTTCGGTTCTATAACCTCTTAATCCGTTATTTCCACCAATATTTGCAGCTTGATAAAATAAATAATCATTACCTAAACGCAGTTGTGTATTTACATGTGTTTTAAGTACTAATTTTCTATTTGTTACTAATGCGTTATAAAATGTGACATCAGTATTTAAATATCCATAAGTACCTTCGGTTCTTTCTGGTTCGGTTTTTCCACCAATTGCAAAATTGAAAAACATACCTCGCGTTGGTGTAATTTTACTATCTGCTCCTACATATTTAAAATTAGCTTCTGCTCCAGTAAAAAATCTACGGTCATAAAATTTAGAATCGCTATCTGGCTGGAAAGCATTAATAAAACGATTGTCTGTGTCCTGAATTTGAATGCCTTCACCATAAACCTTAAGACCAAAATCACTACCAAAATCTCCTTTTCTTACTAAGCCTAAGGATAAGTGATAAATACTCATTTTAACACGATTAAAATCGAAATCTAATTCATCATCAAAATTTTCTGTTTCGTTTCCAAAACCAAAGAAGTTATTGGCAAAATTGGCACTTGTTAATCTTCCGCCAATATGGAAATTCCAGTCTTTAATAATGTTAGCAAATTCTCCATCGTAATTAACACTAAAACCATTTGTAGCAAAAAAGTAACCCGCATTAAAACTGTGTTGTTGTGAATATGGGTTTCTTTTAAAACCTTTTACAGTATAAATATTAGAAACACCTAATTTAAAACCATCATCTGGATTAAAACCAATACTTGGTGTAATTAAGTTATTTCTAACAATGCCTTTATTAAAATCGAACAAATTATTATTATAAATATCTGTAAATACTATTTGTCCGCCATTACTTTCTTCAATAGTGTTAGGTTTAGACTTATGGTCGTAAACACGTGTTCTTCTTCCGTTTTTAATACGATAAACATCGTTGTCTTGTCCTCCTATTATTCTAGTAAAAATTAAATTACTAGCTTTTCCTTTAACTTCAAAAACATCATCGTCGTCTAAGCCGTAAATCCAAAGTTCTTTTGTTATCTCCTTATCGAAGGTTCTGTCTAGTAAAACATCTGCTTTTTCACCATCTTTAATTCTAGATATTTTTACGTTTGTTTTACCGTTAGAAATTCTTTCAACCTCAATGAAATCGTCTTTGTCTGTTCCAGTAATGATGACTAATTCATTTAAATAGTTATAATAACGATTCGCAATATCTACTATGTTCTCGCGTCTTCCTTTTAAGTTCTTTTTAATCTCTTCCAGGTTTTCATCTTTCACTTCTTCAGGTAACTTACTAAAGGCTAATTCAATAACCTCATCTGTAATATTATTTTGTAAAAATTCGGCTTGTTTTAACCACGCTTCTTTTTCTGCACGTTGAATTAAAACTTTATCTAATTTTATTCCTGCGGAATTCATCCACTTTACATCTTTCAATTCTGCGTCATATACTTGCAATTGATTTGGAGCACCAGAAATAAAGCGCAACACATCAAGCAACGCACCATCAAAATTAGAGAATACTTGGTCGCGATCCCTTGGAATTGGTCTAAACAGCTTATCGCCGTTTTCTTGGTCAAATTGTGCCCATCTCCATTGGTCTTGATGTCTATCCCAATCACCAATTAACATATCAAACAATCTTGCTCTTATGTAAGAGTTTTCATCAATTTTATACTTTTCATCTTCGCGAATTTTAGCAATAATATCATGAGTACTTTCTATGTCATCGGCATATCCAAAATTCCTTTCATCAGAATAGTTTTCTTCTGGACGTTCCTCAATCATGTATAATTCATCGCCATAAGCCGCATTATATTTACCCATGTATTTATGTTTTGGGATGTAGTATAATTTTGGATTTGTGTGATAAACTTCGGCTGCATCAGACAATGTTGGCACTGCTGAAAACGCATAAGGATGTGCTGCAGTATAAAAATCTAAAACTAACTCTTCGACTTTGGTTTTAGTAAATTCATCTTCAATATGATTTTCCTTAAATAGAACCGTTTGTAAATATTGAGTGGCACTTTTTCTAAGTGCACGCATATTTAATTCTCTACCATCTTTAGTTACTAATCGTAATGAGCGCGTTTGGTGTCCGCCACCTTCACGAAGAATTTCTAATCCGCCGTAAAGCGTATCTAACGTTGCTACTTTTACATTTATTTTTTTACTGTAAACTTCTCTATAACGATCACCTAAAAGTGATTCGTAAACACCAGATTTATCTGTTTCATCTTTCGTGTAAACAGATGCATCTATGTACTGAGGAAAGCTATCTGGTAAATTAGAGAAGTCATAATCAACTTTACCGTCTAAAACTTTAGTTCGGTAAACTAGCTCTTTTTCGCCATCATTAGAAACATAATATGATGCATAAGTTTCGCCATCTTTATAAATATTTAGCTCTACAAATCCTTGTTTTCCTGTACTAAATAAACCGTTATAAGATAATGCAGCTCCAGACTCTTTTGCTCCAGAACCAGTAACAATTTGCTTAATACCACCATTTTCTATGTATTGTAATGTATGCTCATGACCTGATGCAAAAACAATATTATTATACTCAAGCGCCATTGTTTCAATACGATTCATTAAGTTATTATAACGTTCGTTATATCTGTCTTGAATTGAAACACCACCTTGAGTTCTTATTTGTGTAATTAATGACGCTAATATTGGTAATGGCGTTTTACTTTGAAAAGGATATAAGTGTTTTTTTGCTGCATAATAACCTCCATGAATACCATTGGTGTACATTGGGTGATGCATAGCAAACACAACTGTTTTATTTTGAGCTTTTTTTAGTTCGCCTTCTAGTTCTAGAAAAAAACGTTCGCGAGTTTTTATCTCACATTTGTCGTTTATAGTTGGATGTTTGTTCCAATTTTCTAAATACCACTGACTATCAATAACAATTAATTGAACATCTTCAGAAACATCTATACTTTCTAACGGACATCCATTTTCAGGTTGAAATGTATTTTTTCCTAAAGCATCATCTATATAGTCTTCTTGTCTTTCTAATCCATCTAAACCATTAGCATACCAATCGTGATTGCCTGGTATAAAAACTGTTTTTCCTTTAAAGTTTTTTGTAGCTTTAATTTGACCATCTAATGCGTTAACAGCTTTATCTCTTCCTTCTTCTCCTTTTTTAGGTAAACCAGCAGGATAAATGTTATCTCCTAAAAACACTAAAACATCATCATCGGTTTTTTTATTTTTTATGTGCTCATCAAAAAGCGCTAAGCCATTAGACATACCACCTTTTGGAGATTTTCCAGCATCTCCAATCAAATAAAATGTTTGAAGTAATTCCTTATTTGGAAGTTGACTGATTTTATCTTCTTCACTTTTATATTGTTCCTTATAAGTGGCGCATGCAGACACTAGAAGCAACAAAACAAGTGTTAGAATAATGTTATTTTTTTTCATAAAAATGCTGGTTAGTATTAATATTGGTTAAATTGACTTTATAAGAATATGCACATGACTACAGAATTAATAAAAGCTACCGAAAAGTTTATTTTTGAACTATTTAAAAATGAACTAAGTAACCTATATATATATCATAATTATACACATACCAAACGTGTGTTTAAAAGTACCAAAGAAATAATTGAAAACTCTAAAATTAATGTTAATGATGCTGAGGTCGTTCTTTTAGCAGCTTTACTACATGATACGGGTTACATAAAAGGTAGCGATAATCACGAAGAGGAAAGTGTAAAAATAGCCACTAAATTCTTAGAAGAACAAAACGCAGACGACGACTTAATTAAAAACGTTAATAAATGTATTATGGCGACGAAATTTAAAGATTCGCCAAATAGCAAACTAGAAGAAATTATAAGAGATGCTGATTCTTCTCATTTTGGAAAAAAATATTTTGAAGAAGCTAGTGAGTTTTTAAGAAAAGAGCTTGAATTGTTGGGAATTAAAAACTATTCGCCTAACGAATGGTTAAACGAAAATATTAGAGTGCTTTCTAAAAGACATACCTATTACACGGATTACGCGCTTAAAAACTGGCAAAAAAGAAAAGAAAAGAATTTAGGTAAACTGATTGCCGCTAAAAAGAAACGAAAGTCTAAACTTAAAACTGAAGAACTAAAAGCAAAATATAAAGCAAGATATAAAGATGAAAGTCCTGATCGTGGCGTACAATCTTTTTATAGAACAACTTTAAAAAACCATATTAAACTTAGTGATATTGCCGACACTAAAGCCAATATATTACTATCAGTTAACGCCATAATTATTTCTGTTGTATTGGCTAATTTAATATCTAAATTAGATACAAATCCTTATTTGGCAATGCCAACCGCTGTTTTTACGTTGTTTAGTGTCATTTCAATGGTATTATCTATAATAGCTACTAGACCTAATGTAACACGAGGAGAATTCACTAAAGAAGACGTAAAAAATAAAGACGTGAATTTGGCGTTTTTTGGAAACTTTCACCGTATGAGTTTACCTGATTTTGAATGGGCAATCAACGAAATGATTAAAGACAAAGACTATATTTATAGTGCCTTAACCAAAGATTTATATTTTCTTGGAAAAGTATTGGATAGAAAGTACCGTATTTTACGTGTTACCTACACTGTATTTATGGCTGGTATTATTATATCCTTATTGACTTTTGCTTATGCTGTAAAAACGCATCCTACTGCAAAGTTAGAAGATGTTATTAAAGTAGAGCAAACCCAAGAAGGTGCTATTAAAAAGAGTAAGTAATTAGTGTAATTATATTATCTCGTTATATTTTTTGATAATTATTAATTTCAGCATCGTAATTAATACTGACTCTTAATGCTTTTAAACCTTCTACGTCTTGTAAGGTTTCCAACTCTAAAAACTCAAGATCATCATTTAAAATATGATTGTTTTGTAACTTTTTAATATAAGTTACATATTCATCAGCATCACTATCTTGTGAATACATTATAGTGATTTTTCCCGCTTGCGTGGCTCTTTGTTCTGTACCTTTAATGTATGATTTGTCTATTCGCTTTTTTACGACTTCATAACGTGCATTATAAGTTCCATCAACATCAAAATGCTTCTCGTCGAACTTAAAGTTAATAGTTAAAGGTTGACTAAAAACCAAAATCATAGAAGCAATTTGTAAATCTAAAGGATAAGTATCTTTATTATTATTTACCAAAATTTCTGACTCACACATCACTTGTAATTGCCAAAACCTTAAATTATGAAGATGATTTTCTTCAAATGAAAAAGCTTTTGTTATGGCTTCGCCTATATACATGTTATGTTCTACACCATCGGTTTTATAGCGTTCAAAGAAATGTTCGTAATCTTTTTGAGCATCAATTTGACGTTTATCAATTAAAGACGAAACGTCTTCATTTATAGCTGCAACAGTATCATCAAAGTTTTTACGGTAATAATAAATAACTTTAAAATGCTTATCCAACTTACTAAAGTAATTTAAAATGGCTTTGTTAATTTCAATGTTAACCTTGTCTTTTGCAAGAAAAAAGGGTTCAACATCTTGTTGTAAAAACATAATAATTTCTTGCTCTGTACTTACCTTTAAGGATTCATCTAATAAGTTTTTATAAGCTACAACTTGTGTTTTTAATTTGCTTGCGCGAGATAACTTTAAATTTTCTAATATTGTTGATAGCACATCTTCTGCTAGCTTCAGCTGAAGTCTTAAATCTTTTGAAGTTGCTTCGTTACGGTTTAATGAAGAATTAACGATATCTGCTTGACCAAATAACGGATATACATTTTCAAAATCTATACGTTTGAATATAGTTTTTTCTCCTTTATATTGTTTTTCAATTAAATAGTCGTGCGCTGCTGATTCAAACTTCCATTGTACACTAGGGTGAATAGCTGTACATTCTTTTTGAATAATTGCTTGTATTAAATTTTGCTCTTCTTCTCTCGTTCTTTTTACAGCCAACTTTATGTAAGGTAAAACATCTTCTAACTTATATGCTTTAAAACTATTTAGTTGAAAAGGCTTTTTTGAGACTAATTCTAAAACACCTAACAACTCGTCACCATCAACAATTGGAGCGAATATGGCGCTTTTTATACCTTGGTTATAAAGAATTTCTATCTGTGGCTGTTTCCCAGATTTACTACTATAAAAGTCCTCTACATTAGAAATGGAATAGTATTTATTTTCCTTTACTAAAGTTTTAAAACTATAATTACAAAAAATAGAATGGCATTTTTTAGAGTTTTGTTTCTGTAACAAAAAACTATCTATAGAAGAATCATATACTTTAACCAAAGTATTATCCTTACTATTATATATTGAAAAACCAACCGACAAGTCATCTACATCTAATAATGTTTTAAAAATATCTTGAAAGTCGTTTATATAAACTTCTTTGTCTTCGGATGAACTGCCAATTAAAGTTGCTTTAATATTAGATATTGCTTGATCGTTACTAACATCAAACATATTAGCTATTACAAATCCATTAAATTTATAACTCTTAATTGGGAATTTTTCTTGCCATAATTTGATATTACCAAAATTATCTAGCAATAACTTATAGTCATCTTTGCTTATTTCTGGAACGTTACCATTTTTAGTAATCTCAACAAAATCTGCATTGTACAAGATTTTATAAGTTTTCATAATGCCTCTTCCATCCGGTATATTAAAATAGAAAGGTCTTTTAAAATTCACATCACAACCATAGTAACGATTTAAAATAATAGCACAAGCTACAATATACCTATCGTTTTCAGGAATATTTACAATTTCTAAATTATAATCTTCTCCTGCTTCTTTTAAAATGTTTTTAAAACGCTGAGTTGCACAAAATAGGTCGTTGTAAAAAATGGTCGAAGCCATTTTAATTTCATTTAACGACAGAATAGGATTAAAAAAATCCTGAAGCAATACTGTGATTTCCTCTTTATAGGTAGCCAAATACTTTATCTCGCTAAACCCGTTTTTTAATACTGGAAAACGTTCAAAAACACCTATGATTTCTTTTAACCTTTCATTCTCTAAATTTGAAGTATTTTCAATATTAGAAGTATAAAAATCTAGTAGCTTTTTAAAACCTATATTAATTTCAAAAGGAAGCTTTAAATTATCGTTAATATTAGTTGTCATGCTAGTGTTTTAAACATGTAAAGTTACATAAATAAAAATCGAGATTTTTATTTACTTACGTAAAACGCATGTATAACACCTGGAACAAAAAATATTAGGGTAAGCACTAAGTTAAACAAAAACTTTCCTCCTAAACCATGTTGTAAGAATACAGATAGTGGCGGGATAAATAAATTTAAAATAATAGTAAGTAAGCTCATAATTGATGTATTTTTTCACAATCTAATAATGAAAAAAAACTTACTGTCTTAAAAAAGTCCTAATTGGGAATTATTTATATAAAAAAAGCCTCAACATTTGTTGAAGCTTAAATTTGTAC
>Ga0079255_1025310_pt1 | contig 14489 bp, 11 predicted proteins | sample KNS7NT10metaT_FD_77389 | JGI IMG/M metagenome (GOLD analysis project Ga0079255, IMG submission 77389) | Marine microbial communities from Southern Atlantic Ocean transect - KN S7 NT10 metaT (Metagenome Metatranscriptome) | ecosystem: Environmental > Aquatic > Marine > Oceanic | place: Southern... | reverse complement strand
CAAAAATTAATTACTATGAAACATTTTAAAAACCTTTGTGTAAGTTTGTTAACATTATCTTTTTTGTTAACATTAAGTTGTAGTGACGATGACGGTACAACTGAAAATCAAAGCGGAACGTCATTTATGACAGTTAAACTAGTTGACGCACCTGGAGATTACGAACATGTTTATGTAGATGTTCAAGATGTCATGGTGAAAATTAATGATGACTCTGACGACGATTCTAGCTGGGTAAGTATTAATGCTATTAATACCGGAGTTTACGATTTGTTAGATTTAACTGGTGGTGTTAACGTTATTTTAGCTGATGGATATGAGATTCCTTCAGGAACTTTAAATCAAATTAGATTAATCTTAGGAACAAACAACAGTGTCGTGGTAGATGGAACAACTTATCCTTTAAACACGCCAAGCGCACAACAATCAGGATTAAAAATTAAAGTAAATGAAGCTTTATTACCTAATGTAACTTATAGTTTTGTTTTAGACTTTGACGCAGACGCTTCAATTGTTATGGCGCCAGATTTATCAAACATTAATTTAAAACCTGTAATTAGAGCAAGCGTTGAAGCAGAAACAGGTTTAATTAGTGGAGCTATAAATGATTTTAACGACTTAAATTCTCAAGTTATGGTTGTTGCTACAAATGGGGTAGATACTATCACAACCTTTGCCGATGATGCAGGTAACTACATTTTAGCAGGTCTACCTGCAGGAACTTACACCGTAACTTTAAGTGCAGAAGCATCATTAGGATTAGGCGACATAATTTTTACAGATGTCGAAGTTAATGCTGGAAGTGAAACAAATTTAGATCCTGTGACATTCCAATAATTTTATTATCAATCACTTATTAAGGCAGTAAAGGTTTTTACTGTCTTTTTTATTTTAACCAATTGTTAACAAGAACTAAGTTTTTTTTTTAATTATTTGCGATACTGAATTATAGAAATTATTTTTCGGTCCCAAAAATTAACATATCATGAATGATTCGAATATAGTAGACATTAAGTCTATAAATGAAAAGATAGAAAGAGAAAGTGCGTTTGTTGATCTATTAACTTTAGAAATGAATAAAGTTATTGTAGGGCAAAAGCATATGGTAGAACGCTTGTTAATAGGTTTACTAGGTCAGGGACATATTTTGTTAGAAGGAGTTCCTGGATTGGCAAAAACATTAGCAATTAATACTCTGTCAAAAGCTATCGACGCTAGTTTTAGCCGTATTCAATTTACGCCAGATTTGCTTCCTGCAGATGTTATTGGTACCATGATTTACAACATGAAAGACAACGACTTTTCTATTAAGAAAGGTCCAATTTTTGCCAATTTTGTATTAGCAGATGAGATTAACCGTGCGCCTGCAAAAGTACAAAGTGCCTTGTTAGAAGCCATGCAAGAAAAGCAAGTAACTATTGGCGACGAAACATTTGTTTTAGACAAACCATTTTTGGTTATGGCAACACAAAACCCAGTTGAGCAAGAAGGAACTTATCCGTTACCAGAAGCACAAGTGGATCGTTTTATGTTAAAAACAGTTATTGATTATCCTAAACAAGACGAGGAACAACTTATTATGAGAGCTAATCTTAAAGGTTCTTTTGATAAAGTTAATCCTGTGGTTTCTGTATCTCAAATATTATCGGCACAAAAAGCGGTTCGCGAGGTTTATATGGACGAAAAAATCGAGAAATATATTCTTGATATTATTTTCGCAACACGTTATCCAGAACGCTTTAGATTAGACGATTTAAAACCGTTAATTTCTTTTGGTGCGTCGCCTCGTGGTAGTATTAATTTAGCAACAGCTGCTAAATGTTATGCCTTTATAAAACGAAGAGGTTATGTGATTCCAGAAGATGTTCGTGCTGTAGTTTACGATGTATTACGTCATAGAATAGGAATTACTTACGAAGCTGAAGCTGAAAATATTACTTCTGAAGATATTATCACCAAAATTGTAAACGAAATTGAAGTACCATAAATAGTTGGCTGTATTTAGTATTTGGTAAACCATTGTTTACTCGAATTCTTTTTACTAATTAAATTTTGACTGCCAACTAAAGACTTGCAAACTGCATACTTAAAAAAATGGATACTAAAGAATTACTTAAAAAAGTTCGAAAAATAGAGATCAAGACACGTCGTTTGTCCGATCATGTTTTTGGAGGCGAATATCACTCGACCTTTAAAGGTCGCGGTATGACTTTTTCTGAAGTAAGACAATACCAGTTTGGTGATGATGTAAGAGCAATAGATTGGAATGTTACAGCGCGCTACAACGAACCTTACATAAAGGTTTTTGAAGAAGAACGCGAACTAACCATGATGTTAATGGTAGACATTTCTGGTTCCGAATTATTTGGTACAGATCAGCAAATTAAAAAAGAAATCATTACCGAAATTGGTGCAACACTCGCTTTTTCGGCAACTCAGAATAATGATAAAATTGGTTTGGTATTATTTACAGATCAAATAGAATTATTTATTCCGCCCAAAAAAGGACGTTCGCATGTTCTTAGAATTATTAGAGAATTAATAGAATTTAAGCCGCAAAATAAAGCCACCAATATTACTGAAGCTTTAAAGTTTTTATCAAGTGTGATGAAAAAGAAAGCCATCGTTTTTATCCTTAGTGATTTTATTGCAGATGATTTTAAGCAAACTTTAAAAATTGCTGCAGGTAAACATGATATTACAGGTATTCGTGTTTACGATAAACAGGAAGAAACTATTCCTAATATTGGTATGGTGCAAATGCAAGATCAGGAAAGTGGTGAGTTAATGTTGGTAAATACAGCATCCAAAAAAACAAGACATGATTATGCAAAGTATTATGCCGAAAAAGTAAATTTTTACAAAGATGCTTTTGCAAAGTCTGGTTCTGGTTCTATTAGTTGCAGAACCGATGAAAGTTATGTGAAAAAGTTATTAGGCTATTTTAAACACAGGTAATATTTCGTTACAATAACGACGTTTTTAATACATGAAAAAACAAGAAATAATATATCAGCTAATACCTAACAAAATCTTATTAAATAAGGTTTTGTCGATGTTGTTTTTTGTAGTAGGATTATCTTTTTCAAATGCGCAAGTAAAATCATCAATCAATGTGCCTTCAATTAAAATAGGTGAAGAAGTCACTTATAAAATTGAAGTGTTGACTGATTCAATTCAAGCTGTGATTTTTCCTGAAGGCCAAACATTTCAACCTTTAGAAATGATTGAGTCTTATAAAACAGATACAGTTAGAAAAGACGCGAAATTTCAGCTTATAAAAAAATATGGGCTAACACAATTCGATTCTGGTCGTTATGTCATTCCTAAACAAAAAATCATTATAGGCGATAAAACCACACTTTTAGATTCGCTCTTGGTTGAGGTTAATCCAGTTATTGTAGACACGACTAAGCAAAAACTATACGATATAAAACCTATAATTAAGGTTGAAGAACCAACTAGCGATTGGTGGAAGTATTTATTAATCACACTATTAATAATTAGTATTGTTGGCTTTTTATTGTATTGGTTTATTTGGCGAAAAAAGCCATTAACTGAAGAAGAAAAAATAGCATTATTGCCTCCATATGATCGTGCAAAATTAGCACTTAAAAAGCTTGATGAATCAGGTTATTTAGATAGAGACGCTTACAAAGATTATTACTCTGAATTAACATTAGCGATAAGAACTTATTTAGATGAAAAAGTTTACGATCACGCTTTAGAAAGTACAACGGATGAACTGATTACCAAATTAAATTTATTACGTGATGCAAATCAAATAGATTTAAGTAAAGAATCGCTTAAAAATTTAGAAGCTATTTTAAAACGTGCCGATTTAGTAAAGTTTGCTAAATCTTCACCAGATAAAGAATTAGCTATTTTAGATAGAAAAGTGGTTGATGAAGAAATCGATCATGTAAAAGAAGCCTTACCAGAACCAAGCGAAGAAGAAAAACTTCAAAATGAAGCTTACCGAAAGCAAGAAGAAGCAAAGCAAAAACGATATAAAATATTGTTAACTGCTTGCGTATTGTTTGTTTTATTAGTTGCAACTTTTGTAGGTTTTGGTGTAAAATATGGTTTTGCATATACTGTAGATACAATCATTCAAAAAGACACAAAAAAACTATTGGAGCGCGAATGGGTGAATAGTGATTATGGTTTTCCGCCAATAACTATCAGTACGCCAAAGGTTTTAAAAAGAGATTCTGTTGCAATACCCTTAGAATTGAGTGATAAAATTAAAGTGAGTCAGTTTACTTATGCATTAAATGAAAAATTTGGAGTAACAACGACAACGACTCAATTCATTCAACCAGATCAAAATGCACAACTAGGATCTCAGCAACCTGAAGCACCAGAAATAGATATGGCGCAAGCGGTTGAACAAAAGTTACAAAACCTAGAAGCTTTAGGAGCAAGAAATATTTTATCAACCAACAAAGAGTTTACAACACCAAATGGTGCAGAAGGCATAAAAACTTCTGGAACTATCGAGCAGCCAATAAAAAAAGGTTCGGAAACTTACGTGTATGGTAATTTTACCATTTTAACTTTTGCTTCAAACGAAGACCAAGTGTTACAACAAATCATGATTAATTATCTTAAAGATGATGTATACTTAAATGACATTCATGACAGAATTGTAAATTCAATTGAGTTAAAACCTAAAGAAGATAAAGAAAACTAATGTTAGAAGGAGTTACTTTTTTAAATCCGTTGTTCTTTTGGTTACTACTTTTGTTACCATTAGCAGCAGTTTGGTACGTTTTAAAAAACAAACAGCAAACAGCTGAGTTAAACATTTCTAGTATTAAAGGTTTTAAGGTAAATAACGATGTGTTACCAAAATTAAAGCATGCTTTGTTTGTATTAAGATTGTTGGCAATAGCCTTAATAATTGCGGCATTAGCAAGACCAAGAACATCTAACACAACCGTAAAATCTAAAACAACAAAAGGTATTGATATTGTTATGGCAATAGACGTATCGGCTAGTATGTTGGCAAAAGATTTAAAACCAAATCGTTTAGAAGCGTTAAAAAACGTTGCTGCCGAATTTATTAAAGGCAGACCAAATGACAGAATTGGTTTAGTAGAATATGCAGGAGAAAGCTATACCAAAACACCAATTACTAGTGATAAAAGTATTGCCTTACGTTCTTTAGAAAGTATTAAGTATAACAGTATTATTGAAGGTGGAACAGCTATTGGTATGGGTTTAGCAACTTCGGTAAATCGCTTAAAAGACAGTAAAGCCAAAAGTAAAGTTATTATTTTGCTAACCGATGGCGTAAATAATTCTGGAGCGATTAATCCTAAAATAGCAAGCGAATTGGCGGTAGAATTTGGTATTAAAACTTACACTATCGGTTTAGGGACTAATGGCGTAGCATTATCTCCTGTTAGAATTAAGCCAAACGGACAATTTCAGTATGCTAATATTCAAGTTGAAATTGATGAAAAGCTCTTAAAAGAAATAGCTCAGGTTACTGGCGGAAAATATTTTAGAGCCAATAATAACAAAAAGCTTCAAGCCATTTACGATGAAATTAATAAGCTTGAAAAAACCGATGTTGAAGAATTAAAGTTTACGAGTTACAAGGAGTTATTTAGACCATTATTGTTAATTGCTTTAGTACTTTTATTAATAGAATTAGTGTTGCGACATACTATTTTTAGAAGTTTTATTTAACGATGAATAAAGGCATAATCATACAAGGAAGCTCAAGAAGCATTGGTGATACTAGCAGAATTGTAAGCGAATTAAACAAACTAACGAATTTTGATATTGTTGATTTGAATCAGTTGAATATTGCTCATTTTGATTATGAATTTAAAAATAGAGACGATGACTTTATTCCTTTGTTTAAAAATATCGTGACTAACTATAAAACAATAATATTTATAACACCAATTTATTGGTATACAATGAGTGGTTTAACTAAGGTTTTTTTAGATCGGATTTCCGACTTCTTAACACTTGAAAAAGATTATGGCAGAAAGTTACGAGGAATGAGAATGGCAAGTATAAGTGTTTGTAACGATGAGGTTTTTTATGAAGGATTCGAAATGCCTTTTAAAAATAGTGCAGCTTATTTAGGGATGAGTTATTTAGGTCATTTACACACTTGGGTAGCGGATAGCATAGTTCCTGAAAAAGTAAAGTCATCAATTCAATTCTTTACGGATAATACGATAAATAAATAGTACATTAATAATGATTCAATTTGAAGAAAAAATATGGTTTTGGACGTTGCTAATTATTCCAGTAATAATAGCGGGGTTTTTAGCGCTTCAATATTGGAGAAAAAAAACTCAGAACAACTTTGCGAATAAAGTTTTATTAAAACAGTTAAGTCCAAATAAATCTACGTTTAAACCAATACTTAAAATTGTGGTTTTGTCTTTAGCGTTTGCTTGTTTTTCGGTGGCGTTAGTCAACCCTAAAATGGGAACAAAATTACAAACCGTAAAGCGTGAAGGTTTAGATATTGTCTTTGCTTTAGACGTTTCCAAAAGTATGCTTGCGGAAGATATGGCGCCTAATCGTTTAGATAAATCCAAGCAATTAGTGACTCAAATCATTAATAGTTTAGCAAGTGATAGAATAGGAATTATCGCTTACGCTGGAAAAGCATTTCCGCAGTTGCCGATTACAACAGATTATTCTTCGGCTAAAATGTTTTTACAAAGTATGAATACAGATATGCTGTCTAGCCAAGGAACAGCCATAAATGAAGCCATACAATTAAGCCGAACATATTATGATGATAATCAAGATACCAATCGCGTATTAATTATTATTTCCGATGGTGAAGATCATAGTGATGCTTCCGCAGAAATAGCCGAAGAAGCTAGAGAAGAAGGCATTAAAATTTTCACTATTGGTGTTGGTGATGTAAAAGGCGGACCAATTCCACTCAAACGTCGTGGCGTATTAACAGGCTACAAGAAAGATAGAAATGGTGAAACTGTAATAACCAAGCTAAATGAAATTACTTTAAAGCAAATTGCGCAAGCAGCTAATGGGGTTTACATTAACGGAAAGTCAACAAAAAATGTAGTCGATACTATAAAAGACGAACTTAATAAATTAGACAGATCTGAGTTGGAATCTCAGCAATTTGCCGACTTTGAAGATCAATTTCAATGGTTTTTAGGTTTTGGCTTATTTTTTGTTCTTTTGGACTTACTATTTTTAGAACGAAAAACAGCTTGGTTAAAGAAATTAAATCTGTTTAACGAGAATTTATAAAAGATTTAACGCTATTAAAATCAGTTGTTTACTACTTTTATTTGTCCTAAAATCTTAAAATTAAAATGAAATATTTTTTATTATTTATAAGTTGTTTTTTCTTGTTTTCTGCTCAAGCTCAAGAAGAAAATGAAGTTTTACTAAAGCAAGAAGCAAAAGCTAATGAGCTTTTAGTAGAAGCCAACGACAAAATTGCATCTAATAATTTTATAGAAGCTGAAATGGTTTACCGCAAAGCTATTTCAACAAAACCTTCAACTGTTGCAGGAACTTATAACTTAGCACATTCATACTACAAAAAAAATAATTTTGAAGAATCATTATTCAGACATCAGCAAGCCGCAAAAAATGCAGTTGATAAAGAAGAAAAGCATAAAGCGTTTCATAATATTGGAAACATTTTAATGAAAGAAAAAAAGTGCAAAGAAGCGGTTGAAGCTTTTAAAAGCGCTTTAAGAAACAATCCTAAAGACGACGAAACTCGCTATAATTTAGCTCTAGCTCAAGAATGCGCTAAGCAGCAACAAGATGATAATCCTCAAGAAGACGATAAAGATGGCGATAATAATCGCGACAAAGACGAAAACAAAGACGAGGAAAATAAAGAGAATAACGAGCAAAAAAAGGAACAAGACAAGCAAGATCAAAAAGATCAAGGCGACCAAGACAAAGACCAGGAAAATAAGGATAAGGATGAAAACGGCGATCCTAAAGATGATAAAAAAGATAAAGGCGATAAAGGTGAGCAAGAACAAAAGCAACCACAACAACAAAAAGGACAAATGTCGCCACAACAAATTAAAAATTTGTTAGAAGCCATGAATAACGAAGAGCAAAAAGTGCAAGAAAAAATGAATGCACAAAAAGCAAAAGGCGTTAAAGTACAAACAGATAAAGATTGGTAAAATAAGAAAGTGATTGTATGAGATTTTTAAAACACATTGTTGGCTTATCGCTTTTACTTTGCACTTTTTTTGTTAGTGCCCAAGTGGAGTTTTCGGCAAACGCAAGTAAAACCAGACTTGGTGTTAACGAGCGTTTACGTGTGGATTTTGAAATGAATGAAGATGGCGATAATTTTGTGCCACCAAGTTTTTCAGACTTTAATATTATTGGTGGACCAAACCAATCGGTTAGCCATTCTTGGATGAACGGTAAGCGTAGTTTTAGCAAAACATACAGTTATTATTTAGCGCCAAAACGCCAAGGAACTTTTACCTTAACTTCAGCATCTATAGAAATTGATGGGGAAACTTACAAAACCAAACCAATTAGAATTACAGTTACAAAAGCAATAGAATTGCCCAAAAATCCTAATGATCCAAATTACATTGCTGAAAACAAAGTACATGTTGTCGCTTCAATTTCTAAAAATAATCCTTACTTAAATGAAGCTGTTTCGGTAGAATACAGGCTTTATGTAGCACCAAGAACTGGTGTTAGTAATTGGAATGAAGTTTCTGCTCCTACTTACGATGGTTTCTGGAACCAAGTCATAAGAACTAACGGTCGTGATGTGTATAAAGCGCAATTTAAAGGTGAAGAATATCGCTATGTTGTTTTAAAACGTGCTGTGCTTTATCCACAAAAAACTGGTGAATTAAAAATTGAACCTTTAGAGTTAGAAGTTGGTATTGATGTGCCTACTGGACGATATGACTTTTTTGGAAATCCAATAACGACTTCAGTTAACAAAAAAATATCAACAGGTGAAAAAAAATTAACGGTTAAAGAATTGCCTTTAGAAGGTAAACCCGATTTTTTTACCGGTGCAGTTGGACAGTTTGAGTTCAATACAAGTTTGTCTAAACCACAATTAGATGCTAATGAAAGCTTGGAGCTTACCATTGATGTTAAAGGAAAAGGAAATTTAAAACTATTTAATTTACCAAGCATAAACTTACCAAATACATTAGAAGTTTACGAGCCAGAATACAAGGAAAATGTAAAAACATATACGTCTGGAATGCAAGGTGAAATTTCGGAAACTTATACTATTGTACCACAGTACAAAGGAAAATATCCTGTGCCAAGTATTAATTTTTCTTATTTCGATCCTAAGACTGAAACTTATCAAACATTATCTTCAAATGAGTTGGCTATAGATGTGATTAATGGTCCAGTAGAAGAGCAAGTTGTTCAAAATAAACCTGAATCAAATACTGATGTAAATGCTTCAAATGCTCAGTTTTTACCTATTAAAGAATCCACAACATTTGTCACGAAAAAAACAACTAAATTTTATAATACCACAGGATTTTGGAGTGCTTTAGTATTGCCGTTATTAGCAATTCCGTTAGCTTTAATTATTAGAAGAAAACGAGAAGATTATTTATTAGATGTTGTAGGAAACAAATCTAGAAAAGCTAATAGATTATCTCGTAAATATTTAAGTGCGGCAAAACGTAGTTTAGGCGATGAAAAATTATTTTATGTAGCTTTAGAAAAAGCACTTCATAACTACTTAAAAGCGAAGTTGCGTATAGAAACAAGTGAGTTAAGTAAAGAAAATATAAAAGATTTACTTCAAAATAAATCTGTACCAGAAACGCAAATTAATTCATTTTTAGAGTTGTTAGAAAGTTGTGATCAAGCACGTTATGCACCAATGACGCAAGTGACCATGGAAGAAGATTATGCTAAAGCAGCAGAAACTATATTATTAATAGATAAAAACATAAAGTAATATGAAGTCATTTTATCTTTTAATATACTCGTTATTTGTTACACTTAGTTTTTCTCAAGAGAAACTAGAGCAAACACAGTTTGGTAAAGCAAATACCTATTATAATGAGGCAAAATATAATGAAGCCGTAAATATCTATAATGATTTGGTCGAAAATGGATTCCAATCTTCGGAACTATTTTTTAATCTAGGAAATGCACATTACAAATTAAATAATACCGCACAAAGTATATATTATTTTGAAAAAGCATTGCAGCTAAATCCTCAAGACGAATCCATTAAACAGAATTTAGCATTTGCTAATAATATGAAAATAGATGCTATTGAAGTTTTGCCAGAAATAGGCTATACCAAATATTTCAATACATTTTCAAAGCTTTTTAGTACCGATGCTTGGGCAATTTTTGCGATTGCTTTTTCATTGCTGTTTGTAACAGTTTTAATTGTTTACTTTTTTGTTGAAAAAACGCAATTGAAACGTCTTACTTTTATTTTAAGTGGTGCTTTCTTAATCTTAAGTTTATTTAGCTTAAGTGTTGCAAACTACAGAAGCAATAATATTGATAACAAACGTTTTGCTATTGTATTTGCTAAAGAAACAAAAGTTAAAGCTAAAGACAGTTTTAAGAGCGAAGATCTTTTTGCACTTCACGAAGGAACAAAAATAGCAGTATTAGAATCTTCTAAAAATTGGTTTCATATTAAACTTACCAATGGAAAAACGGGTTGGATCTTAAAAGAAGATGTTAAAGTTTTAGACAAAATTTAACAGCACTATTGACATCAAAAGTTATATTTGTTTAATATATTTAGCTAGATGTTAAGAAAAATTCTACCCATATTATTTATAATCCTGTTTGTAAACACGCTAGCTTTACCAACAGTATTGTATGTGGTAGATAATAATATAGATGTTTCTTTAATTACCGATTTCTCGGAAGAGGAAGAAGAAAAAAGTAATGAAACAAACTCGGAATTCGAGTTATACAATTTAGAGTACATATATGCTCAAAATCATTACGATTTTGAAGACTTAGCAGAAGACATTGTGTATAAGTTTAAAGCTTATACTAATCCACACTTCAATTTAATTATTCCGCCACCAGACTTGGTTTTTACTTCTTAAAAATTATTAGTTAACTTTTGCCTTTAGGCAATTTTATTTTCAAATCATAATCATACAATTTGTACATTGTATGAAAAATTTTCAAGTATGTTTAAAACATTAAAACAAGATTTACCAGCTAGTATAGTTGTGTTTTTTGTTGCTTTACCATTATGTTTAGGTATTGCATTAGCAAGTGGTGCGCCACTATTTTCAGGATTAATCGCAGGAATTGTAGGTGGTATAATTGTCGGCGCATTAAGTGGCTCTAAAATAGGAGTTAGTGGTCCAGCAGCTGGATTAGCAGCAATAGTTTTAGTTGCAATTAGTTCATTAGGAAGTTATGAGAACTTTTTAGTCGCAGTTGTTCTAGGTGGAGTTATTCAATTAATTTTCGGGTTTTTAAAAGCAGGAATTATAGGTTATTATTTTCCATCTTCCGTAATCAAAGGAATGCTTACAGGTATTGGAATTATTATTATATTAAAACAAATTCCTCACTTTTTTGGTTTAGACAAAGATCCTGAAGGAGACTTTGCATTCTTTCAGGTTGATGGTCAAAACACATTTTCAGAGATTTTGAATATTGGTGAATATTTGCAACCTGGATCTTTACTTATAGGTGTTATTGGGTTAGCAATTTTACTACTATGGAGTAACGTTTTAGCAAAAAAAGGAAAGATATTTACTATCATTCAAGGTCCATTAGTAGCAGTAGTAGTTGGGATTATTTTTTACGTTTTAACTAAAGATAATGCAACATTAGGTATTGAAAAATCTCATTTAGTAAGTGTTCCAGTTCCAGATAGTTTCGATTCATTTATTGGTCAGTTTAGTTTTCCAAATTTTTCAGCGATTACAAATCCTCAAGTTTGGGTAACTGCATTTACAATTGCATTAGTTGCTAGTTTGGAAACACTATTGTGTGTTGAAGCAACAGATAAGTTAGATCCACATAAAAATGTGACACCAACAAATCGTGAGTTGTTAGCACAAGGAACAGGAAACATCATTTCTGGTATGATTGGTGGATTACCAATCACTCAGGTAATTGTAAGAAGTTCAGCAAATATTCAGTCTGGTGGACGCAGTAAAATATCAGCAATCATTCATGGATTCTTATTATTAATTTCAGTAGTCGTTATACCAGGATTATTAAATAAAATTCCGTTATCAGTATTAGCCGCAGTTTTATTAATTGTTGGTTACAAATTGGCTAAACCAGCATTATTCAAACAAATGTGGGATTTAGGTTGGAAACAATCAGTTCCATTTTTTGTCACTGTAATAGGTATTGTTTTTACAGATTTACTTGTAGGAATTGGTTTAGGTTTAGCAGTAGGAATAGTTGTGATTTTAATTAAAAGTTATAAAAATTCACATTTTTTACATAAGGAAGATAGCGGTGATAGTAGTATTATAAAAATGACTTTAGCCGAAGAGGTAACTTTTATTAATAAAGGTGCAATTCTTAAAGAATTAAATGCTTTAGAGGAGAATTCTCGTTTAGAGCTAGATGTGACTAAAACACGTTTTTTAGATTATGATATCATTGAAATTCTTGAGGACTTTGCATTTAAGGCTAGAGAGAAAAATATAAATATTAAAATCATTTCAGAGCGCGGTATTGTAGAAAATCCTGATAGTATAATTGCCTTTTTTAAATTAGATAAAAAAAATCACAATACTAAAAGTACAGCTTAATAATGGCTTTATAAATCATGAAAAAATTATTTTCAAATATTAAAGGTGATGCATTTGGTGGCTTAACAGCTGGTATTGTTGCATTGCCTTTAGCATTAGCTTTTGGTGTGTCTTCTGGTCTTGGTCCAAGTGCAGGACTTTACGGAGCTATTTTTTTAAGTTTCTTCGCAGCACTTTTTGGCGGAACCAATACGCAAATATCTGGTCCAACTGCACCAATGACAGCTGTAAGTATGGTTGTAATTGCTGGTATTATTGCAGCAAATGATGGTAACGTCGAAAAGGCTCTACCAGCCATACTAACTGTTTTTCTGTTAGCTGGTTTAATGCAAGTCGGTTTAGGGATTTTTGGTTTAGGTAAGTATATAAAATTCATACCATATCCTGTAGTTTCGGGATTTATGACTGCTATTGGTGTTATTATTTTAATCACTCAAATATTACCAGCAGTTGGTTATTATCCAAAGGAAGATGACAATTACGTAAATCAATTTAAACCTGAAGCGCAGCAAATTATTTTAGAAAAAATACTAAAAGATGAAGCTGGCGAAGGTGTTTTAGTTATTGATAACTTTAAGGATACTGTAAAGAAAGCAGAGTTATTATCGGAAGAAGATATTCTTTTAGAATCTCAAACACTTGCAGGAACTAATGCATCAGGTGTTTTGGGAACTTTAAAAGTCTTACCAAAAGCATTGAGTCAAATTAATTGGCTGGAACTGTTATTAACTTTAGCTACTATTTTTATAGTTTACGGATTTAAAAAAATAACAACTTCAGTTCCAAGTGCTTTAGTGGCTTTAGTGGTTGTCTCAGGTGTAGCCTATGGTTTTGATTTAGACTATCGAGCTATTTCCAAAATCCCGGGTGATTTTCCATTACCAAACTTAGACATTATAACCGAATTTAATATTGGCTCTATAACGCCATACATATTTACAGCATTAACATTAGCCTTATTAGGAGCAATAGATTCCTTACTTACAAGTGTGGTTGCAGATAATATGACTAAAACCAAACACAACTCTAACAAGGAACTAATTGGTCAAGGAATAGGAAACACCATAGGTGCTATTTTTGGTGGTTTACCAGGCGCAGGCGCAACGATAAGAACTGTTATTAATATAAAATCTGGAGGAAAAACAAGACTTTCAGGTATGATAGCAGGTATTGTACTACTTGTAATATTGTTAGCATTAGGTAACATTGCTTCTAACATTCCAGCAGCAGTATTAGCAGGTATTTTAATTACTGTAGGAATAGGTGTAATGGATTACAAAGGTTTAAAAGCAATACCTCATTTACCAAGAGACCTTAAAATTGGACCTCTTAAATTAAGTTCGGAAGTTTTAATTATGATGACAGTTATGCTGCTATCAACATTTTGGAACTTGGTTTATGCTGTAGGCATTGGTTTGGTTATTGCGTCTTTATTCTTTATGAAAAAAATGGGCGATTTAACTTCTAAAAGAAGTAATGTAAAATCTTTAAAAGAAGAAGTATGGCCAGATGAACATAATTTTCCTGAAGCACTTAAGGAAGAAGTCTTTATTAAACACATTAAAGGACCACTATTTTTTGGTTCAACTAGTGATTTGCAACATTTGTCTAAACAAATTCCGGATACTGCATCTACTATAATTATTCGTTGTGGTAAGATGCAATATATGGACCAGTCTGGTCTTTATACTATGGAAGATATTTTGGTGAATTTAAAATCACAAGGAAAAA
>Ga0079255_1007923_pt1 | contig 15561 bp, 16 predicted proteins | sample KNS7NT10metaT_FD_77389 | JGI IMG/M metagenome (GOLD analysis project Ga0079255, IMG submission 77389) | Marine microbial communities from Southern Atlantic Ocean transect - KN S7 NT10 metaT (Metagenome Metatranscriptome) | ecosystem: Environmental > Aquatic > Marine > Oceanic | place: Southern... | reverse complement strand
ATAATATCTTGCTCATGCTGTAAAAACACTTATTTTACGTTATAATTTTTTTAATTATGAAATTTCTCAGTTTTATAAGTTTTATGTTTTTGTTGTGTTTCACATCAGTAACATATGCACAAATAGAAAAAAGACAAACTATAAACGGATTTGTAAAATCTAATTCTAATTTAGATGTACAAGGTGTAACAGTTTATAATCTTACGTCTAAAAAAGGAACAATTACGACTAAAGATGGTGCTTTTAAAATAGATGTTGCTGTAAATGATGTTTTAGATATTTCTTCTTTAGTATTTAAAGATTTTAAACTGACGATTACACCAGAAGACATAAAAAATAAAGTAGTTACCGCTTTTTTGGTTGAAATGGTTAACAATTTAGACGAAGTTCTAATTCTTAGAGGTGATTTAACAGGCATACTAGATTACGATGTGTCTCAAGTAAATGTTTTTAATACCACTATTGATATTGATTTGGGCTCAATTGATATGTCTAATTACGAATTTTCAGCTGATTATAAAACTGCAGCAGAGAATATTGTGACTAGACAAGGACAGTTTTATAACATGGCTGATGCTACCGCAATAGTAAAATTGGTTGCTGGATTATTTAAAAATAAAAAGAAGAAAAAAGAAAAAAAGAGTCCTTTTCCAAGTATAGCGGCAAATAAAACAGTGACTTTACAAGACAAATACAAGCCAGAATTCTATACCACAAATTTTAATATTCCGGCAGAACAGGTGCAATCTTTTCTCGTTTTCGCTGAAGATGAAAATTTTGACAAAAATTTGCTAAATTCTACTAATGAAATCAATCTTATAGAATACTTATCATTAAAAAGTAAAGATTATCTAGCAGAAAAAAGATGAAAGGATTTCAGCTATTTTTTTTGCTCATCATAACAAGCATTTGTTTTTCTCAAACAAAAGAGCTTAACGGTACTGTAAAAGCTACCGATGATTTGTTTGGTGTTCACGTTATTAATTCCAAGTCGCAATCCTATGCAACGACAAATGTTAAGGGTGAATTTAAAATAAAAGGACAACTTAACGATACCATTATTTTTTCGTCTATACTTTATAAATTAAAAAAAGTGGTTTTAAATAAAGACATGTTAAGAAGTCAGTATTTTTCGGTGTTTTTAGAGCCTTATTTAAACGAATTAGACGAGGTGACATTAGGACGCGTTTTAACAGGAAACTTAGATTCTGACATTAAAAATTCTGGCAATGAGAAACAACTCACTTTTGAAGATCTAGGAATTCCCGGATATACAGGAAAGCCATTAACACAAAATCAAAACAGATTGCAAGAAGCTTCAAAGTTTTCAGGATCTGTTGGTGGCGGAATTGGTGGTGGAGGCGTTGGTTTATCAATTAATCCGCTAATAAATGCGATAACTGGACGAACAAAAATGTTAAAAGAACGCGTAGAAATTGAAGAAAAAACTGATGTTTTACGTCGAATAAAGCATAAGTTTTCTAAGTCTTTTTTTGATGAAAATCCTTTGCCTGAAGATAAAAGAGAAGAGTTTTTTCTATTTTGTAAAGATCAACCAGATTTTTTACAAAAATGCACAAGTAATGATCTTGAAGCATTTCAGTTTCTTCAAACACAATATAAAGTATATTTGCAACGTCTTTAAAAGCGTGGAATGGTTTTTGAAAAAGAACTGCCTGAACATAAAATATTTCGAATGAAATTTAAAAGTATTGTAATTGCATTATTAATAATTACCAGTTTTACATCGGTTTTAGCTCATAAATACTACGTAAGTATTACAGAAGTTGAGTATGTGAAAGACCAAGAATCGGTTCAAATTATAACAAGAATTTTTATTGATGACTTTCAACGTTTATTGCGTGAACGCTATGATGACAAAATTACTTTAGACGATAATCAAGATGAAGAGGCAATTAATAAACTTATGAATAAGTATATAAAAAGCCGATTATTAGTTAGTATTAATTCTGAAGAAAAACAACTAAATTTTATTGGTAAAGAATACGATACAGATATTGTGTATTTGTACTACGAGATTGAAAATGTGCAATCTATAACCACAGTGGAAATAGAAAACACAGTTCTGTTTGATATTTTTAGCGATCAGAAAAATGTGGTGAGAACAAACATCAAAAATTCCCCAAAGACATTTATACTAATTCCAGAGAATAATAAAGGTTTGTTAAACTTCAACTAAAACCCTTAAGGTTTTCTTAAAATTAACTAAATTCACACGTTTTAGAAAAAATCAAATTAAAATGAATAGACTTAAGTACGTATTACTTTCAGCATTTTTAGTTTCAGTAGGAGCATTTGCTCAAGAAACTCAAGACAAACCTGAGCGAAAACCAGGTCACACAAACACCAATAAGTTCAAACAACTTTACGATGAGTTTTCTACGCCTAATGAGTATAGAGCAGCTTCTGGTGCGCCAGGACATGCTTACTACCAACAACAGGCAGATTATAAAATGGATTTGACTTTAGATGATGTTAAAGCCAAATTATTTGGAAATGAAACAATTACTTACACAAATAATTCTCCAGACGTATTAAAATACCTTTGGGTACAATTAGATCAAAACGTAAGAGCTCAAGACTCTAAATCACCTTTAATTCAAGGTTCTGGTATTAGTAAAATGGATAGAGCATCTTCTTTTGTAGATAGCTATTTAACCGATGGTTTTGATGGTGGTTTTAATATTGAACACGTACAAGATGCAAATGGAAAACCATTACCACACATGATTAATCGCACAATGATGCGCATTGAGTTACCTAAACCAATGAAAACAGGTGATAAATTTTCATTTTCTATAAAATGGAATTACAACATTAACGATTACATTAAATATGGTGGTCGTTCAGGTTACGAATATTTCCCAGAAGATGATAACCGTTTATATGTTATTGCTCAATTCTATCCTAGAATGGCAGTTTATAGTGATGTTGAAGGTTGGCAAAACTCTCAGTTTTGGGGACGCGATGAATTTGCATTACCATTCGGAGATTTTGATGTAAATATTACAGTGCCAGAAGATCATATTTTAGACGGTACAGGTGTTTTAACAAACAGAAAAGAAGTCTTTACTAAAGACATGATGAAGCGCTATGAAAAAGCTAAAAAATCTTTTGATGAGCCAGTAATTATTGTATCACAAAAAGAAGCTGAAAAAGCTGAAAAACGTAAAGCAACTAAAACAAAAACATGGAAGTTATCTGCTAAAAACGTAAGAGACTTTGGTTTTGCAACATCACGTAAATTTATTTACGATATGATGGCTGTTAAAGTTGGTGGGAAAGATATTATGGCTGTGTCATTATATCCAAAAGAAGGAAACCCATTATGGGAGCAATGGTCTACAAAAGCAGTAGCAAGTACATTAAAGTCATATTCACGTATGACATTCGATTATCCTTACCATAAAGCAATTTCTGTACACGCAAGACAACAAGGAATGGAATATCCTATGATTTGCTGGAACTATGGTCGTCCAGAAAAAGATGGAACTTATAGCGATCGTACTAAATACGGAATGATTTCTGTAATTATTCACGAAGTAGGACACAACTTTTTTCCTATGATTGTAAATAGCGATGAACGCCAATGGACTTGGATGGATGAAGGTTTAAATACTTTTGTACAGTATGTTGCTGAGCAAGATTTTGGAGAATGGTATCCAAAAGCATTATCTCCAAAGGATAAAAAATATCCGTCACGTCGCGGACCAGCAGCTAATATTGTAAGATATATGGGTGGAGATCAAGATTATATTGCACCTATTATGACTAAAGGTTTAAATACTTACCAATTTGGTAATAACGCTTATGGTAAACCAGCAACAGGATTAAATATTTTAAGAGAAACTGTTATGGGACGTGAATTGTTTGATTATTCTTTTAGAGAATATGCACAACGTTGGATGTTTAAACATCCTACACCAGAAGATTTCTTTAGAACGATGGAAGATGCTTCAGCTTTTGATTTAGATTGGTTCTGGAGAGGTTGGTTTTACACAACGGATTATACTGATATAGGTATTAAAGAAGTTAAAACTTATAAAGTAGGTGAAACACCTCAAGCTACTTTAGACAATATCGCAAAGAGAAACGGAATGGATGTTAAAGATATTCCTGCATTAGTTTATATGATTGAAGAAGGAAGCGATGAAGACAAACAAGCATCTAAAGCAAATGTTTTAGATAACTCTAAGTCTTTAAAAGAATATGTTATGGATAATTTTTCTCCAGCAGAACGTAAAGCTTTAAAGAATCCTAAATATTTCTATAATATCACTTTTGAAAAACCAGGAGGATTAGTAATGCCAATTATTGTAGAATATACTTACGAAGATGGTTCTAAAAAGACTGAAACTTATCCAGCACAAATCTGGAGATTAAATGATAAGGAAGTTAAGAAGGCGATTGCTTCAGAAAAGAAAATTACAAACATTCAGGTAGATCCTAATTTAGAAACTGCCGATGTAGATACATCAAATAACGCTTGGCCTAAAAAAGAGGAAATGAGTGAGTTTGATAAAATGAAGAACAAAAAATAAGTTTCAAATCTTATTTTTTTGAAATAAAAGTTAAAAGCCAACGAATTTCGTTGGCTTTTTTAGTTCTATCAATTCATCTTACTATATTTGCATTGTGATACAGTTAACTACATTGTTATTTATTAGTGGTGGCGAAATAGCTTTTATTTTGCTTATCGTTGTTATGGTTTTTGGTGCCGATAAAATTCCTGATATTGCTAGAGGATTAGGAAAAGGTATTAAGCAAGTTAAAAATGCCACAAACGACATTAAATACGAAATCACTAAAAGCGTAGAAGATCAGTTAGGTGAAGAAAACGCACTAAAAGACATTAATAAAGAGATTAATAAAGCCAAAGACGACTTAGAAGAGTTTACAGGCTCAGTAAGACGAAAATTATAAACTAAAGCTTTAGGACATCTCTAAAGCTTTTATTTTTTCCTACTAATAGTCAATCCATCTCGAATAGGTAGTAGAACAGTTTCTATGCGCTTATCTTCTTTTAAAAGCTGATTATATTCTAAAAGTATTTTTGTTGAAATGTCCTTGTCTTTAAGCGGTTCAACAACTTTACCATGCCATAATACATTATCCGAAAGTATAATGCCTCCAGGATTTAAGCGATCTACAATTAAAAGAAAATAGTTAACGTAGTTAGGTTTATCAGCATCAATAAAAACCAGATCGTAAGTTTTATCTAATTTAGGTATTATGTCAATTGCACTACCTATATGTTGGTGTATTTGTTCGCCGTAATCAGATAAGTCGAAATATTTACGCTGAAAATCCTCTAATTCTTCATTAATATCTATCGTATGAATTTCGCCGTCTTTTTTTAAACCTTCAGCTAAACATAGTGTAGAATAACCCGTAAAAGTACCCAACTCTAAAACGGTTTTAGGGTTAACTAATTTAGAAATCATACTTAAAACACGACCTTGGTATGGTCCTGAAAGCATAATAGGTTGTAATATTTTTTGATAGGTTTCACGAGTGAGTTGTTGTAGTAATTCAGGTTCATTTTCAGAATGTTCTATAACATAGTCATCGAGTTTTTGTGGTAAAAAGTACATAAATTACCAGTATTTTATTTTTCTAGTTTCAGTGTAGTTAGGTTTAAACTCTTTTCCTGCATCCCAAATATAATCTTTTGTTACTACTGTTTTTGTTATCCAGTCTCCTTTTTTGTTAAAACTATAAGTCATTTTATGCTCGTTAATAAGTTTTTTTTCGTTGTATACTTTTTGCGAAATAGGATTATAATAATGGTCATAAGAAATATCAGATTCTACATATTCTGTAAGACCTTTTGTGATACGAGTTTTTAGTATTCTAAGAATCCTATTGTTTAAATACGTTGTCGTTGTTTTATAATTAAGGTGAGGTCCAAATTTTATAACTTCAATTTCTCTACCTTGATCATCATATGTATAGGTTTTAAACAACTCTTCATTACCATTAGTTTCAGCTATAACTTTAATTATTTTATTGTTTTTATTAAACATATATTTATACTTTACAGTAAGTGATTCACCAGCTACGTTTTGAATTACTTTAATAATATTTTTATTGTCATCGAAAGTTTCTTCTGTAGTATAAATTAATTTATCATTTCTAAAAACCTCATTAGTTTTAGTATTAAGCTTAGAGTTATAAGAGGTTTTAGTGACTTCTTTGTCATCGCTATCCAAACTAACATTGGTTTTTAGAATTAATTTATCCTGATTATATTTAAAAGTTTCTAAGTTTTCTAATTTGCCTTCGGAATCATAATCCTTTAGTTCAATTAAATGATCATTTTTGTCAAATTTTTTAAATTCTGAGATATGTGATTTGCCATCTATATCAGATTTTGAAATCGTTTTAATAGATTTTATTTGCGCATTTAAGACGGAAAAACTTAATACAGCTACTAAAGTTATTAGTGTTAAAATTTTTTTTTTTCATAGTTGTTAATTCAAAATACGTTTCACCAATTTATCTTTAGCGTCTTGATTATCGCCACACAACCATTGTATAACGTTATCTTCCCAAATCGCATCACGTTCAGTTTCAGTAATAATGTTTCTTTTAATAGCTAAATCTAAAATCTTACCAGGATAAGAGGCTTGTTTTTCACTTTCCATTTCTCCTAAAGGATAAGGGTCATCCAAGCCCATTAAAACTTGCTTAGATGTTTGGTTCTTGATTAGTAATTCTAATCCACCAGTATCGTGAACTAACGTATCAAAAAAGATGTTTTTATGTGCCACAGCTTTTCTTGGGTGATGTTTACCTTCAAATAAATCGGGTCTTCCATCAAAACCTTGTATACGTCTTCCTAAATTTATTTGTGCTAATTGACCGCCATGCGCAAAACATGTTCGCATATTTGGGTATTTATCTTGGTAACCATTTAAGGTTAAAAAATGATAGGCATCAGCACATTGCGCTAGCATCCAAATTAAATGAAAACGCCAAGATGTATTTTCTAATTTAATAAATTTTTCTCCATCGTAAGGATGAATTTCAACAGCAAGTCCATATTTGTCAGCTAATTCAAAAATAGGTTCGTTCTCTTCATCAAAAATACAACGCCAAGTTCCAATTGTGTCCATGTAATGTGTTGGTAAGCAAAGTAGTTGCATGCCTAATTCTTCAACACAACGTTCAATTTCCCAACAAGCGCCACGAACAAAACCTGGATGAACCACAAAACCAGTTGTGAATTTACTTGGATTTTCACGTTGTACTTTCGCATTAAAATCATTTTGAAAACGAAGTGCTTGTTTCATTTCCTCCACGCGTAAACCATTACCATAAAGTTGCGATAAGTTTAAAACAACAGCATGGTCTATTTTGTTGCGTTCCATCCAAGCTAATTTTTCGTCTAAGAAAAAACTAGAATCTGTAACTGGACGACTCCAATCTTTTTGAAGCATAAATTTACGGTCTTTATCTACCCAAAAAATCCCTTTATCTTTCATAAATTGAGGAATTTCCTCTGGATATGGTAATAAATGTGAATGTCCGTTAATTCTTAGTTTACGTTTTTCCATAGCGTTTGATGTTGCTTACTATTTACTTTATTTTCACTTTACTTGGAGCTTGCATTATTGCATTACAATTTGGGCAAGTACGCTTGTGTTCATCGCCGTAATATTTATCGAAAATTTTAGGCATATCGGTTTCAATATTTTGGACAGTAAAATCTTCTTCGTATAATTTTGTAGTACATTCTTCGCAAAACCATAGTAAAGCATCGCGCATGCCTTCAGGACGTTTGTATTCAATCACTAAACCAACCGTATTTGCACCTCTTTGTGGTGAATGTGGTACTTTTGGCGGTAATAAATAAATATCACCTTCTTTTATATGAACATCTTTTGGCGTTCCGTTATCAATTATTTTTAACACGATATCTCCTTCAACTTGATAGAAAAATTCAGGTGTTTCGTTGTAGTGATAATCTTTTCTGTTATTTGGCCCACCAACAACCATAACAATAAAATCACCATCTTTCCAAACTACTTTATTTCCAACTGGTGGTTTTAGTAGGTGACGATTTTCTTCAATCCAATCTTTAAAATTTAAAGGTGAAACTAAGTTACTCATATGTTGCTGTTTTTGGTTGAAATATTATTAAACGAATCAATTAAAGATATTATAAAGTTACAAAGATTTAGTTCTGCCACCATCAACAGGTAAATTTATTCCGTTAATGTAACCTGCGCGTTCGCTTGCTAAAAAAGTAATTGCATTGGCTAATTCTTCTGGTTGTGCAAATCGTTTGGCTGGAATGGCATTTTTCATTGCGGTTGCAGCTTCTTCTTCTGCAGTATTGGTTTTTGCAGCTTTATTTTTGATAATTTCAGTTAAGCGTTCTGTACCAGTTGCTCCTGGTAATACGTTGTTTACTGTAATACCAAATTGTCCTAATTCGTTTGCTAGTGTTTTACTCCAATTGGCAACTGCACCACGAATGGTATTACTAACGCCAAGTCCATCTAACGGTTGTTTTACAGAAGTTGAAATGACGTTTATAATTCTTCCATAATTCTCTGCTTTCATAAAAGGTACAAGAGCTTGTGCTAACACATGATTACATTTTAAATGTTGTGTAAATGCATTTTGAAACTCTTCAACCTCAGCAGAAAAAATAGGTCCGCCTTTTGGTCCGCCAGTATTATTTACCAAAATATGGAAGCCATGTTTGGTGTTAATAAAGTCTTCAACTTTTGTTTTTAATTCATCAGGATTTGAAAAATCGGCAACAATGTAATTGTGAGGTCTTTGCTGAGGTAATTCGGCTAAAGTAGTTTTTAGTTTTTCTTCATTTCTTGCAATTAGTGTTACAATACAACCTTCTTCGGCTAATGCAATTGCAGTTGCTTTACCAATTCCAGCTGTGCTTCCGCAAACTAATGCATGTTTGTTATTTAAGTCTAAATTCATTTTTTAATATTTTATACACACGTTTTTTGCTTCTGTGAAAAAGCGTAAGGCTTCAAATCCGCCTTCACGACCAACGCCACTTGCTTTGGCGCCACCAAAAGGTGTTCTTAAATCGCGCATCATCCAAGTATTAACCCAAACTATTCCTGTTTGTAGCTGTTGACTTAATCGCATGGTTCGTTTTAAATTATTGGTCCATAGAGTCGCTGATAATCCGTATTTAACGTTGTTTGCTAATTCTAATGCTTCTTCTTCATTATGAAATGGCATGATTGATACTACAGGTCCAAAAATTTCTTCTTGATTTATTCGGCAGTCATTATTATTTACTTCTATAACTGTTGGTTCTAAATAATAACCATTTTCGTAGCCTTTAACTGAAACCTCATTGCCACCACACAAAATATTTTGTTTTTCATCTTTTGCTATTTGAATATAGCTTTTTACTTTATCTAGATGAGGTTTAGATACTAATGCGCCAATGTTAGAGGTTTTATCAGATGGATGACCAACTTTTAGGGCTTTTACCTTTTCTACAAAATCGGTTTTAAATTTCTCGTAGATAGCTGCTTCAACGAAAATTCGGCTACCACATAAACAAATTTGACCTTGATTTGCAAAAGACGATTTAACTGTTGTTTCTAACATGTCATCATAATCACAGTCGGCAAAAATGAGATTAGGATTTTTTCCGCCTAACTCTAAAGATAGTTTTTTAAACTTAGGTGCTGCAATGCTAGCAATATGAGCGCCTGTAGCAGTTCCACCAGTAAAACTGATGGCTTTTATGTCATCGTGTTCAATAATGGCTTGTCCAGTGGTTGTACCTAAACCGTGTACAATATTTAATACGCCATTAGGTAAACCAGCTTGATTACAAATTTCACCTAACAAATAAGCGGTCATAGGTGTGATTTCACTTGGTTTAGCAACTACACAATTTCCAGCTGCTATTGCTGGTGCTATTTTCCAAGTAAACAGATACAAAGGTAAATTCCAAGGAGAAATACAACCTACGACACCAATTGGTTGACGCAACGTGTAATTTATAGCATCTTGACCAACGCTTTCATGACTTTGACTAGCAAATTGTGTTATAGCGTTACCAAAAAACCTGAAATTACTAGCTGAACGCGGAATATCTACAGCTTTTGCTAAGCTAATTGGTTTGCCATTATCTTTGCTTTCAGCTTCTGCTAATCTTTCTAAGTTTATTTCTATTAATTCTGAAATTTTAATTAGAATTCTGCTTCGTTTTTCTAAAGTGGTTTTAGACCATTTAGGAAATGCTTCCTTGGCAGCGTTGTAGGCAGATTGAACATCTTCTTTTGTTGAATTTGGGATTTTTCCATAAACAGAACCATCACTTGGGTTGTAATTGTCTATCCAATTATTATTTATTGGATTTTTAAATTCGCCGTTTATATAGTTTTGTATGTTCATTTTTTAAAGATTAATGTATCTGATGTAAAAAGACTTTCTTAGCTATCCATTTTTCATTCTCTTTGTGATAAAAAACTTCTGTAGTTACACGTCCATAATAATTAATACTTATATATGCTTTATTAAGTTTTTTGTTGAAGACCAATTTACTGAGGTTTAATTGGCCGGACTCTTTTATTGTTGAAATTAATCTTTCTATTGAATCTTCGCTGACAATATTTATTTTTCTGTCATTTCTGTCAAAATAACGAATAGTATTCCAGTCAATCGATTTGTGACCAAACATTGAGAGATTAGAAATTTTTAAATTCTTGTTTGATTTTAGTTGGTTAGAAATGTAACTTGTATCATTTTCTTTAAAAATAAAATCTAAGTATTCTACAAAATTTGCATCTCTTCCAACAATTTTATTTAACCTTATATCGTGTCTATTTCCATTATTTTTATATGGCCAATAGTCAATATAAGGCTCTTTTTCGAAAGGATATATTAAAGAATCATTTTTGTTATTTAATATATCATTTAAAAATTCTAATTTAAATTCATTAGTGATAATTGGAGTTTCAACAATTTTTTTCTCAATATCTAAAATAGGTTTGATAGAATCCGAGTTCTTACAAGAATGACTTGAGATTAAAAGTAGTATTAATATGTATTGAACATTTATCTTCATATATAATAATCGGATTCTGCTATGCAGCAGAAAGAGAAAACATTCGTATAAATTAATTGTTACTTTATCAAATTTTTCAAATTGATATAACAACTATAGTTTATCGAAACAAATTCTGGTTCCTCAAATTCACTGGAAATGACACTTTAGTTAGATTTTTTTAATTGGTACATTTTCAAATTAACTAATTGCTATATTATTTTACAGGTTTATATGCCATCACCTTAATTTCAATCACTAAATCTGGATGTGGTAGTTGATGCACTGCAACTGTTGTTCTTGTTGGTCCTGTTTCTTTTTCAAAAAACTCGCCATAAGCTTTATTATAATCGGCAAAGTCATTCATGTTTACTAAAAAAGATGTGACATCTACAACATCTTTTAAGCTTGCATTTTCTTTAGCTAGGTTACGTTCAATATTTTTTAAAACTTCCTGTGTTTGTGTATAAGCATTAAGTCGCTTTGTTCCCATGTTATCAATAACATCTACACCAGCAATACTGTTGTCTGGTCTTCTTGAGCTTGTTCCTGATACAAATATAAAATCGCCAACACGTTTAACGTGCGGATAAGCGCCTCTTGGTGTTACTGTTTTTTCAGCCATAATTAGTTATGCATGTTTTTTGCGATATTGTCATCGGTTAAAATATCATTTGTTACTGTTTTTACTTTTTCTAGTAGCAGTTTTAAATAATCTTTATCTTCTAAATTAGTTGCAGAAATTACATTGTCTGTTAACATATTTAAAATTGCTTTGTCTTGTGCTCTTCCACGTAACATGGCTTCTCTATATCCAATGTGTTCGTTAAAAGTGACTAAGCTATATTTTGAAGAATAATCTTCTGGAAATGCTTTTTCCAATGCCATTTCAATTTTACGTTTTTCTTGAAAAATTGAATTATTAACGTGATCTTTCATTTCGTGAAAATTATCAATCGCCAAGTCTGCAATAGCATCGGTATCTTTTTTGCGTTCTTTTTCGTAGGCATTAGAAATGATTTCCCAATTTTCAACAGTTAGTTTTAAGTCTAAATGTTGGTCTAAGATTTTATCGAAAACGACAACATCTTCAAAAGAAGCATTCATTCCTTGTCCGTAAAATGGCACAATAGCATGTGCAGAATCGCCCATTAGCATTGTGTTTCCTCTATGATGCCAAGGATAACATTTTATAGTTCCTAAAGGTGCAGTTGGGTTTTCAAAAAACTCTTCAACTAAATTCGGCATTAATGCTAAAGCATCAGGAAATTCTTTTTCAAAAAATTCTAAAACGATTTCTGGCGTGGTTAGGTTATTAAAATTATAATCACCTTCATTGTAACTTAAAAATAAAGTTACTGTAAAACTGCCATCTAAATTAGGTAATGCAATAACCATAAAGTCACCTCTTGGCCAAATATGCAAGGCATTTTTAGTGGTTTTATAATCGCCATTTTCTGCTGCTGGAATTGTTAATTCTTTATAGCCATGAGTTAAATAGTTTTGCGAATAACTGAATAAAAAATCTCTGGCTTTAATGTAATCCTTTCTTAAAACAGAACCTGCACCATCTGTAGCAAAAATAATATCGGCATCTTCAACATATTCTCTCTTTGATGCATAGTCTTCAAGAAGTACAGTCGTGTTATAAATATCGACTGATTTACACTTTTGGTTAAAAAATATATTGACGTTGCTTAATGCTTCAGCTTCATCTAAAAGTAAGGCGTTTAATCCGCCACGCGAGATAGAATTAATATACTCGTAGTCGCGACCGCTATAGTTAGACATAAAAGTATTTCCTTCTCTGTCATGAATTAATCGACCATTCATAGGAATACAAAGCTGCTTGACTTTATCTTCAAGACCAACCAATTTTATGGCTTTATTTCCGCGAGCAGAAAAGGCTAAGTTTATAGAACGACCAGCAGAAATATCGGTTTTTCTTAAATCTGGACGTTTTTCGTAAACATTAACGTTGTATCCGCGTTGTGCAAGTCTTAAAGCTAATAAACTACCACAAAGTCCTGCGCCAATAATTATGATGTTTCTTTTTTCTCTCATAGTCTATTTTAGTTTCAAATTGGTTGTTTTTGGTTGAGTTGTTGTTTTAAATATTGGTAATCATCGTATTCTAAATTGAAACTCGATAACGATAATGTCTCAATATCATTATTTTCATTTATAAAACTTAATCGATCACTTTTTGAATCAAACGTAATTTTTGAAAAATCGTTATAAATCCGATTCGTTTTAATATGGTCTTTAATACTTACTAATATTCTTTTGTCTGATATTAAAAAATAATCATTGCCTCTTTCCATAAACAGACTTAGCAGTCCAAATAGTTGGTATTGCCAAAAACCAATATCACTTTTGGTTTTTATTTTTACTAATACTTCTTCGCCCTTAATTAATTTGTAATATGGGTTCATAGTATTACAATAAACTTTTTAACCTTTCCACCATATTGTAAACATCTTGAAAAGAGTTGTAAAGTGGTACAGGAGCACAACGAATTACATCAGGTTCACGCCAATCGCTAATCACTCCAGCTTCAGTTAATTTATGATGCAGTTCTTTGTTAGCATTTTTAACTTGGATTGATAATTGGCAACCACGTTCGTCAGGGTTTTTTGGTGTGATGATATTAATATTCGAATTGTTTAAGTCTTCAATTAAAAACTCAAAATAAGCGGTTAATTTCTTAGATTTTTCACAAAGCTTATCAAAACCAATTTCGGATATTAAATCTAGAGAAGCTTTTATAGCAGCCATAGATAATATTGGCGGATTACTAAGTTGCCAACCTTCGGCTCCAGGTAATTGGTCAAATTCATCACGCATTTTAAAACGTGTTTCCTTGTTATGACTCCACCAACCTGTAAATCGGTTTAAATCTTTTCTATTAGCATGTCGCTCGTGCACAAAAGCACCAGATAAACTTCCTGGACCAGAATTTAAGTATTTGTACGTACACCAAACAGCAAAATCGGCTCCAGAATCGTGTAGATTAAGTTGTACATTTCCTGCGCCATGAGCACAGTCAAAACCAACGACACAACCATGCTTGTGTCCAAGTTTTGTAATGCGTTTTAAATCGAAATACTGACCAGTATAATAATTTACGCCGCCAATCATAATCAATGCAATTTCATCACCTTGCTGTTCTAGTATCGTTTCTAAATCGTTGTAATTAGCTAATTCTTCACCTTTTGGAGCTTTCCATAAAATCAATCCTTCTTTGTCATCGTAACCGTGATGACGTAATTGCGATTCTACTGCGTATTTATCACTAGGAAAAGAATCAGCTTCAATAAGTATTTTATAGCGTTTTTTTGTGGGTTTATAGAAGCTAACCATCATAAGATGAAGGTTTGCTGTAAGCGAGTTCATAACAACGACCTCTATTGGTTTTGAACCAACTATTTTAGCCATGTTTTTGGTTAAAAACTCATGGTAATGCAACCAAGGATTTTTACCTTCAGTATGACCTTCAACACCAAGATTTGCCCAATCTTTTAATTCTTGATTGATATAGCTTTGGGTTGATTTTGGTTGTAAGCCTAAAGAATTTCCGCAGAAATAAATTAAATCATTTCCATTTTTATCTTTTGGGATATGGAATTGGTTTCGGTATTGTGATAATGTATCGTTTTGGTCTAGTTGTATGGCGAAATCGAGACCTTTCTTGAATTGAGACAATTGGTTTTTAATTTTTGATTCTCTCAAAAATAAGAATTCTAAACTTAGAAACGAAGTGAATTATTCAAAAGAAAAGCGCTTTAACTGTTGTTTAAGCGCTTTATTTATATAGGTTACAGAATTTTATTCGGTTTCAATTTGTATATCCGTGAAATATAACGACCAATTCTCATATTCTTTTATGCTTTTTGTAGGAAATGATATGTTTTCAATGGTTTTATATTCTGAAAAAGAAGTTGTCATACTCGGTTTTTCACTATTGCTTTTTCTGAAAATCCATTCTTCAATAAAATAGTCTTCGTTATAATAAAAATCATAAGCATCGCCTGGCGTATAGCCACCATTTCCTATGTAAAGTAATGTGATTTTGTTCAATTCTTTTTTACTAATAGGTGCTTTTTCTTTAATAGGTTTAGAGATTTGTGTTCCAGAATCCCAAACCAATTGAAATGCAGGAAGCAGCCAAAATTTATCATTTATAAAACCTTGGTCTGCTCGTAAACTTAAACTATCAACATTTTTTCGAAGAAACGTTAAAGTATCAGTTGCTGAAATAGCAGTAACTTCATTGGTTTTTGGTTTCCAAATCCAAGAACGTTCATAGTGACTAGAGTCTCTATCTACATTAAAGGTAAATGCAATCTCTTTAACGTTATTCCATTTTTGAAAGCCATGTGCGTTTGCAATTTTTTCTGCAATAGTTAATTGTTTTTCCTCTTTAACTTTGGTAGATGTTTCTTTTTTACACGAAAAAAGAATGAATGCTAATGATAAGACTGCGATAT
>Ga0079255_1010770_pt1 | contig 15713 bp, 13 predicted proteins | sample KNS7NT10metaT_FD_77389 | JGI IMG/M metagenome (GOLD analysis project Ga0079255, IMG submission 77389) | Marine microbial communities from Southern Atlantic Ocean transect - KN S7 NT10 metaT (Metagenome Metatranscriptome) | ecosystem: Environmental > Aquatic > Marine > Oceanic | place: Southern... | reverse complement strand
TAGTACACTTAAAGATTATTATATTTACAAGCTATTGCTAAAAATTTATGTCGAAAACTACCATTCCATATTCACAAACAAGATTTTTTTCAAATTTAATGTTAGATTATCTTGAAAATAAGGAGCATTTAAAACCTTTTTTTAATCGTTTTCCGGAAATTGAAAATTTTGAAAAACAAGCCAAGGAAAAGACTCAAAACTATCCTTTAAAGAATAGGAAAGCTTTGGTAAAGGCTTTAGAAGAACAATATAATCTAGTTAATAGTTGTGAGAACACGAAAAGAAATATCAATTTATTAAAAAACGAAAACACGTTTACTATAACAACAGGACATCAACTCAATTTATTTACGGGACCACTTTATTTTTTATATAAAATTGTTTCTGCAATAAATTTGGCAAAACAATTAAAAGAGGCTTATCCTAATAAAAACTTTGTGCCTGTTTATTGGATGGCTTCCGAAGATCATGATTTTGAAGAAATTAATTATTTTAATTTTAGAGGTAAAAAAATAAAATGGCATAAAGAAGCTTCAGGAGCTGTTGGGGAATTAGAAACTAATGGTTTAAATGACGTTTTAAAAATTTATAGCAAGGAATTAGGTTTAGGAGATAATGCAGCGGAATTGATAAAATGGTTTGAAGATGCTTACCTAAAGCACGAAAATCTCGCTGATGCAACTTTTTATTTAGCAAATCAACTTTTTGGAGAGCATGGATTAGTAATTTTAGATGCCAACAAAAAGGCGCTTAAAAATCTATTTGTACCACAAATTAAAGATGAAATTCTAAATCGTAAATCGTTTCAAACCATTAACCAAACCAATGAACGACTAGAGCAATTAAATAAAAACTATAAAATACAGGTGAATCCTAGAGAAATTAATTTTTTCTATAACACTAAAAATAGTCGTGAGCGTATCGTTTATCAAAATAATAAATATGAAGTTTTAAATACGTCTATTTCTTTTTCAGAAGAAGCGTTAATTAATGATATAGAAAATAATTCAGAAAATTACTCACCTAACGTTGTATTGCGTCCATTATATCAAGAAGTTATTTTACCAAACTTATGCTACATTGGTGGTGGCGGAGAAATGGCATATTGGTTTCAGTTAAAAGACAATTTTGAAGCTTTTCAAACGACTTTCCCAATATTATTGCTAAGAAATTCAGTGTTAATTCAAACAAAAAATCAATCACAAAAGTTAGCGGCGCTTAACTTAAATATAAAGGATTTATTTTTAGAGCCTCATCAATTAAGAAAAAAAGTCGTTTTAAATGTATCTGAAATTGAAGTCGACTTTTCTCAACAAAAAGAATTTTTAAAAGCTCAATTTAAAAGTTTGTATGATATCGCAAAGAAAACTGATAAATCATTCATAGGAGCTGTAGCTGCACAAGAAAAAAAGCAAATAAATGGTTTAGATAATTTAGAAAAACGTTTGCTTAAAGCCCAAAAAAGAAAGTTTAAAGATGCTACAGAAAGAGCAATTCTGTTACAGCAACACTTATTTCCAAACGGAAGTTTACAAGAAAGGCAAGAAAATTTTAGCTCTTTATATTTAGAATATGGTGAAGATTTAATACCAAAACTATTGCATAATTTAGAGCCTTTAAAACCTGAATTTACAGTGTTAACTTTTTAATGAAAAACTATAGAATAAAAAGTGGTGGTTTTAAGCGCAATTATTATTTTTGCGTATGCAACACAATAACGTATTAATTTTAGATTTCGGTTCGCAGTACACGCAATTAATTGCACGTCGAGTTAGGGAACTTAACATTTACAGCGAAATTCACCCATTTAACAAATTACCAAAAAACTTAAACGACTTTAAAGCGGTTATTCTTTCGGGAAGTCCTTTTTCTGTTCGTGGCGAAGATGCACCACATCCAGATTTATCAGAAATTCGTGGTAAAAAACCGTTACTTGCAGTATGCTATGGAGCCCAATATCTAGCTCATTTTTCTGGCGGAAAAGTAGCACCTTCAAACACACGTGAGTATGGTCGCGCTAATTTAAGTTTCATAAAAGAAGACGAAGCGTTTTTTGAAAATATTACAACTGGAAGCCAGGTTTGGATGAGTCATAGTGATACTATAAAAGACTTACCAACAAACGGGCAGCTTTTAGCAAGTACTCATGATGTAGAAAATGCAGCTTATAAAATTGAAGGCGAAACAACTTACGCTATTCAGTTTCATCCAGAAGTTTACCACTCAACAGAAGGAAAACAGTTATTAGAAAATTTCTTAGTTAACATTGCCAAAGTTGAACAAACTTGGACACCAGATAGTTTTGTAGATGAAACAGTTTCAGATTTACAAGCAAAATTAGGTAACGATAAAGTTGTTTTAGGACTTTCTGGAGGCGTAGATTCTTCAGTCGCAGCAATGCTACTTCATAAAGCAATAGGTAAAAACTTATACTGCATCTTCGTTAATAACGGTTTACTACGTAAAAATGAATTTACCGATGTATTAGAACAATACAAAGGAATGGGCTTAAACGTAAAAGGTGTAGATGCTTCGGCACGCTTTTTGGATGCGCTAGCAGGTAAGAGTGATCCAGAAGAAAAACGTAAAGCTATTGGTCGCGTTTTCATTGAAGTGTTTGACGATGAAGCCAATCAGTTAGAAGGCGTAAAATGGTTAGCACAAGGAACAATTTATCCAGATGTTATTGAAAGTGTTTCGGCAACTGGTGGACCAAGCGCAACTATAAAGAGTCATCATAATGTAGGCGGATTACCAGATTTTATGAAATTAAAAATTGTAGAACCATTAAGAGCTTTATTTAAAGATGAAGTTCGCCGAGTTGGTACATCTATGGGAATGGATAAGAACCTTTTAGGTCGTCATCCTTTTCCTGGTCCTGGTTTAGCAATTAGAATCTTAGGAGATATTACTGCAGAAAAAGTACGTATCTTACAAGAAGTAGATGCTGTTTTTATTAATGGCTTAAAGCAATGGGATTTATACGATAAAGTTTGGCAAGCTGGAGCAATACTATTACCAGTAAATAGTGTTGGAGTTATGGGCGATGAAAGAACTTACGAAAAATGTGTAGCGCTTAGAGCTGTAGAAAGTACCGATGGTATGACGGCAGATTGGGTAAATCTACCTTACGAGTTTTTGCAAAAAACATCTAACGATATTATAAATAAAGTTAAAGGTGTTAATCGTGTGGTTTACGATATTAGTTCAAAGCCACCAGCAACTATAGAATGGGAATAAGAATAATTAATAATAGACGTTATATCACTATGGCAAAATTAATAGGCAAAGTTTTAATTGTAGTTAGTTTCTTTTTTAGTTTGAGTTTAAATGCTCAAAACTATATCACGCATAAAGTAAAGGAAGCTGACACCATTGAAGCTTTAGCAAAAAAGTATAGTGTGACAACGTCACAAATAATTAGTCTTAATCCAAGTGCGAAGCAAAAGCTAAAAAAAGGTGATGTTTTAATCATTCCTAATGTTAGCGAAGTAGAAACACCAAAAGTTACAAAGCCAAACGAAGTTTTTAGTAGTACAGAAACTTCAGTTGTTACCGATAAGGTAATTTCTGAATATAAAACTCACAAAGTTAAGCGAAAGGAAACTTTGTTTGGTATTTCTAAATTATATAACGTCACAATTTTAGACTTAAAAAAAGCCAATAATTTTCTTTACACGAATAATTTAAGAAAAGGTGATGAGCTTAAAATTCCAATTTTTAAGACTATTGTTAAACCAGTTGTTTCTAATGATGATAAACCTACATCTGAAACACCAAAAACTGTTACGACTGATTCTGTTTTACCAAAAGGGAAATATATCGTTAAAAAAAGCGAAGGCGTTTGGAGAATTGCCAAAAATAATAATACAACGATAGCTGTTTTAGAAACTTTAAACCCAAATTTAAAAAATGGTGTTAAAGAAGGCGATACGTTAAATGTGCCTTTTTCAAAAGAGAAGAATCCTGTTACTAATATTGCGGTTAAAGATTCAACTTATACGGTTTTAGAATCTGAAGGCTTTTTTAGAATAAAATTAAAAACAGGTTTAGATAAAGCACAACTGGAAGCTTTGAATCCTGGTTTAAGTGAAACAGGTTTAAAGCCAGGAATGGTATTAAACATAGGGAAAGTAAATACTACAAATCCTATTTACGCCATTTCTAAAGAAACTGGAGTGGTTGATTTATCTAAAAATATAATCAATAATTCAAAGAAAAAAATTGCGATACTATTGCCTTTTAAATTGAGTAGTATTGAAGTTGACTCTATTGAACAAACTAGCAAAAGACTAGAAAACGATAGGTTATTAAATATTTCATTAGATTTTTATTCTGGTGTTGAAATGGCTTTAGATTCCATTAACAAATTAAATTTAGATATCGATGTTTCGGTTTACGATACTAACAATCGTGAAAGCAACACGATGATGTTAGCCGATAAATTAGCTTCCGATTCTGTCAATGCAGTTATAGGTCCATTATTGCCTAAGAATTTTAATATGTTTTCTAGCCGAGTTTCATCAGCAGGAATACCTGTTTTTTCTCCGTTAACTAAATCTGTAAATCAGGGTTCTAACGTATATCAAACAAGACCAAGTGAATCTTTGTTAATTCAAAAAATCACGAATTACGTTAAAAAAGATTCCACTGCAAATATTGTAGTTTTACACGATTCAAAACACAAAGATGAAGCAAATCGCTTAAAAGCATTATTTCCGAATGCAACTGTATTGGCTTCTAAATTAGATAAAGAAGGAAAAGACCAATATTTTATTTATGAAGTCACTTTAGCTAACACTTTAAAACTGGGAAATAATTATGTGTTTCTTCAAACAGAAGCTGAAGGATTTGTGTCTAACGTGTCTAGTGTTTTAAATGCTAAAAATAATAACTCAGCAATGACCATTACTTTAGCTACAATAAATATGAATGAAGCTTTTCAAGGTGATAATGTATCTAACTATCAGTTGTCAAATTTGAACTTCACGTTTCCTACTATGGCTAGAATGTATCATAAAAACGAATCTAAAGGCTTTGTGGAGAATTATAAAAAAGCCTATAACGAAACGCCAAGTTCATACGCAGTTAGAGGTTTTGATGTAACTATGGATGTGGTTTTTAGATTGGCATCATCAACTAATTTATTAACTGATGTTAATAATACAATGCTTACTGAATATACCGAAAACAAGTTTATGTACGTCAAAAATAATTCTGGAGGTTACGACAATCACGCGGTTTATTTAGTAAAATATAATGATTTAAATATTGTAGAAATAGAGGATTAATGTTTCAAACCAAATGGCTTATTGTTATCCTTCTTCTCTTTGTTCAAAACAATCAAAGTCCAGAGATTTTATGGTCTGAAACCGTAAAACTAACTTGGTCAGATTTTGAAGGAAAGCCAGATGCAAATTCTCCCGCAGCAGCAATAACAGCAGCAGGAATTAGTTATAACTATTCAATATCTAAAACAAACCAAAATGTCACTGGTTTTACAGCACATGTAATGACGCATTTTTATCCAGAATATTCTTGGTATAAAAAAGAGCAAGTATCTCCACAAATTTTAAAACACGAGCAGCTTCATTTTAATATTACAGAATTACACTCACGTTTATTACGTAAAGCGCTTAGCACTTTAAAGCCAAGTCAAGATGTAGAACTTAAAATTAAAGCTCTGTATAAAAAGGCGAATTCAGATTTAGAAAAGATGCAACGCGATTATGACAATGAAACGGATTATTCTAGGGATTTTGAACAACAAGAAGCTTGGGAGAAAAAAGTGAATCTTCATATAGATTTGCTAGAAAGTTATAAATTATAATGTCAGTTCAATCTCCAAATCATGACTTCTTAGTCAAGTTAGCGCATACCAAAATGCCTTTTGGAAAGTACAAAGGTAGATATTTAATAGAGCTGCCAGAATATTACGTAGTTTGGTATCATAACAAAGGATTTCCTAAAAATAAATTAGGTGAAATGTTAGAAATGGTTTATACCTTGAAAGTTAATGGATTAGAAGAGTTAATTTTCAATATTAAAAATAATTTTAAACCATAAAAATTACCAGCTAAAACTCTAAAATCTCATTAGTTCTTTGTAGTTTTGCCTGCGTTAATTACGCAACATGGCAATACAAACTAAATACATATTTGTAACTGGTGGAGTTACTTCTTCATTAGGAAAAGGAATTATCGCAGCATCTTTAGCTAAATTACTACAAGCTCAAGGCTACCGCACAACCATTCAAAAATTAGATCCGTATATAAATATTGATCCAGGAACATTAAACCCATACGAACATGGCGAATGTTATGTGACGGATGATGGTGCAGAAACCGATTTAGATTTAGGACATTACGAGCGTTTTTTAAATGTTGCAACGAGTCAGGCTAATAATGTTACTACAGGTCGTATTTATCAAAGTGTAATTAACAAAGAACGTCGTGGCGAGTTTTTAGGAAAAACAGTACAAGTTATTCCTCATATTACAGATGAAATTAAAAGCCGAATTCAAATTTTAGGAAATTCTGGTGAGTATGATATCGTTATTACTGAAATTGGTGGAACTGTTGGTGATATTGAATCATTGCCTTATGTTGAAGCTGTTAGACAATTAAAATGGGATCTTGGTGAAGATAATGCATTAGTTATTCATTTAACACTTATTCCTTTTTTAGCAGCAGCAGGAGAATTAAAAACAAAACCAACGCAGCATAGTGTAAAAACATTAATGGAAAGTGGTGTTCAAGCCGATATTTTAGTTTGTCGTACAGAACATGAATTGCCAGGAGATATTAGAAGTAAATTAGCACGTTTTTGTAATGTAAGAGAAGAAGCTATTATTCAATCAATAGATGCTTCAACGATTTATGATGTGCCTAATTTAATGTTAGAACAAAAATTAGATAAGGTAGTTCTTAAAGGTTTAGGCTTAAAAAGTGACGTTCCAAATCTAGATAAATGGAACCAGTTTTTAACTAGACATAAAAATCCAAAATCTACAGTTAAGGTTGGTTTAATTGGTAAATATGTAGAGCTTCAAGATTCTTACAAATCAATTTTAGAAGCCTTTATTCATGCAGGAGCAGAAAACGAAGTCAAAGTTGAGGTAGAATCTGTACATTCAGAATTTTTAGATGTTAATTCTGCAAAAGAACAATTAGGACATTTAGATGCTATTTTGGTAGCACCAGGTTTTGGTGAGCGAGGCATTGAAGGAAAAATTGAAGCCATTAAATATGTTCGAGAAAATAATATTCCGTTTTTAGGAATATGTTTAGGAATGCAAATGGCAGTTATTGAATATTCAAGGAATGTATTAGGTTTAAAAGACGCGAACTCTGTAGAGATGAATCCTGAAACTACTCATCCAGTTATCAACTTAATGGAAGAGCAAAAAACTATTATAGATAAAGGAGGAACCATGCGTTTAGGAGCTTGGGCTTGCGAAATTTCCGAAAATTCTTTAGCTGAAAAAATCTATGGTTCACGTTCAATTTTAGAACGTCACAGACATCGCTTTGAATATAACAGTGCTTACAAAGAGCAATTAGAAGCAGCAGGAATGCAATCTACTGGATTAAACCCAAAAACAGGACTAGTGGAAATTGTAGAAGTCGCTTCTCATCCTTGGTTTGTTGGTGTGCAATATCATCCAGAATATAAAAGTACTGTTGCAAATCCGCATCCATTATTTGTGGCATTTATTGAAGCTGCGAGAGAATATAAAACAACAAAATAATGTCAACATGACACATTTTATAAAGTGGTCGTAAAGTTGATTAGAGTATAAAGACACTTAAAAGTCTTACAGAAACATAATTATGGAAGAAAAAAAACTAGATTCTAAATCAATTATAGGTTTTATTCTAATTTTCGGAATTTTACTTTTTATGATGTGGCAAAACCAGCCAACACCAGAAGAGTTAGCCGAAAAAGAAAAACAAGAACAAATAGCAAAGGAAAAAGAAGCTGTAAAAAATGAATTGACGAATGTCAATACTAATACAACAGAACCAACTTACGCAAACGATTCTTTAAAACAAATCGCATTAAATAATAAGTTAGGTGTTTTTGCTTTTAATGCTAATGCTCCACAAAAATTAGTGGTTGCAGAAAATGATGTTTTAGAACTAACTTTTAATACAAAAGGTGGACATTTAGATCAAGTAAAGCTTAAGCAGCATGATGATTCTAAAGGCAATCCTATTTATTTAATTAAAGATAATAATGCGTCTTTCAATTTAAATTTTGGAACTACCGATAATAGAATATTTAATACAACTGATTTAGTTTTTACCTCAAATGTGACTAAAAACGGTGAAAACACTTTAGTTTCCATGAAATTAAATGTTTCTGCAAATCAGTATTTAGAATACAAATATGTGATTAAGCCAAAAGAGTACATGATAGATTTTATCATTGAGTCTCGTGGTTTAGAAAATATAATCAATACCTCTAAAACTGTAGACTTAAATTGGGCATTAAAAGCTTATGGTTACGACCAAAGTATTTCTTACGAAAATCGTTATACCGAATTGGTTTATAATGAAGATGGAGAAATTGATGAATTATCAGTTTCTGGTGAAGATGAAGAAACTTTAGAAGACATTAAATGGTTTTCATTTAAACAACATTTCTTTAGTTCTATCTTAATTAATGACAAGCCTTTTGAAAAAATTACTTTAGCTTCTAAAAATTTAGTAGAAAATGAAGAAGTTGATACCTTATTTACAAAGCAGTTTAATGCTAAAACAGTTTTACCTTTAAAAGGCAATAATATTAGTGAAAGTTATAAAATGTATTTAGGTCCATCGGATACTAAGACATTATCTCAATATGGCGACGATTTAGAGAATAACATTTATTACGGTTGGGGAATTTTTGGCTGGATAAACAAATTTTTATTCATTCCATTATTTGGCGCATTAAGTTCTTTCTTACCTTATGGAATCGCCATTATTGTTATGACATTAGTCATAAAACTTGCGATGTCTTTTGTGCAATACAAGCAGTATTTATCACAAATGAAAATGAAAATTCTAAAGCCAGAATTAGACGCTATTCGTGAGAAGTACAAGAATAATAAAATGAAAGCACAACAGGAAACTATGGCGCTGCAAAGTAAAGCTGGCGCAAGTCCATTAGCCGGTTGTTTACCAGCATTAATACAAATGCCAGTACTTTATGCGTTATTTTCCTTCTTTCCAGTTGCTTTTGCCTTAAGACAAAAACAATTTTTATGGGCAGATGATTTATCGTCTTACGATTCTGTTTACGATTTAGGTTTCAATATTCCATTGTATGGAAATCACGTAAGTTTATTTCCTATTTTGGCCGCAATTGCTATCTTTTTCTACATGAAATTAACTACAGGACAACAACAAATGTCTGCAGCGCCACAACAAGAAGGAATGCCAGATATGGCAAAAATGATGAAATACATGATTTATTTTGCGCCAATTGCCATGTTAATTTTCTTTAATAACTATGCCTCAGGTTTAAGTTTGTATTACTTTATATCTAACTTAGTAAGTATTGCAATTCTATTGGTTATTAAAAACTTTATTTTAGATGAAGATAAAATTTTAGCAAAAATTGAAGTGAATAAAGCTAAACCTAAAAAGGAAAATCGTTTTCAAAAGAAAATGAAAGAAATGATGGAAGAAGCTGAAAGACAGAAAAATCTTCAGAATAAAAAATAATCATTAAAATTATTTTAAAAAAACTGCCATGAAATTCATTTTTGGCAGTTTTTTTGTAAAATAGAATAGCATATAAAACGTTACACTATTTATGAAACATATTATCAATATTTTTTGCATCCTTGCGTCTGGTTTTATATCAGCTCAAGACTTTAATCAGTTTGATGAAGACAATAAACGTCATGGGAAATGGCAAAAAACTTTCGAGAACTCTAAAATATTAAGATACGAAGGTCAATTTAATCATGGGAAACCTGTTGGCACATTTAAGTTTTACGAAGCTATCGATAATAAAGCAGTTTTAGTGGCTAAACGTATTTTTAATGAAACCAACGATTTAGCAGATGTAACTTTTTATACATCTAAAGGTAACATTATAGGTCAAGGAAAAATGAAAGATAAAACCTATGTAGGTGAATGGACTTATTACCATAAAGATTCCAAACAACTTATGACACAAGAGTTTTACAATGAAAAAGGTGAGTTAAATGGCGTAAAAAAAGTTTATTATTTAAGTGGCGGATTAGCTGAAACGACAAATTACGTTAACGGGAAATTAGAAGGAGAAAGCATTGCCTATTCTGAAAAAGGTGATACATTAAGAATTGAAACTTACAAGGATAATAAATTTCATGGTCCATATAAAACCTACGATTTAAAAGGAAATTTAACTCAAGAAGGAAATTATTACAACGACTTAAGAAAAGGAGTTTGGTCTTTTTATGAAAACGGAAAACTTATAGAGAAAAAGGATTTAACAAAACGTTCTAAAAACCCATATAAGAATGGGAAAAAGAAATAATTAGTTTTTGTTGGATATTAACAATAAAAAAAAAGAGACTTCAGTTTGAAGTCTCTTTTTTCTTTTACAAAATACTATAATAGAAATCTTATCTTTGCAATTCTATTTAAAAGGATATGAAAAAAAGAGTAATTGTTGGGCTTTCTGGTGGCGTAGATTCTAGTGTGACAGCATATTTGTTAAAAGAACAAGGTTATGAAGTCATTGGTTTGTTCATGAAGAATTGGCATGATGATTCAGTTACAATTTCCGATGAATGTCCTTGGTTAGACGATAGTAACGATGCAATGTTAGTCGCTCAAAAACTTAACATTCCTTTCCAAACTGTAGATTTAAGCGAGCAATATAAAGAGCGTATTGTGGATTATATGTTTAATGAATACGAAAAAGGACGAACGCCAAATCCCGATGTGTTATGCAATCGTGAGATTAAGTTTGATGTTTTCATGAAAATTGCCTTAGAGCTCGGTGCAGATTACGTGGCCACAGGACATTATTGTCGTAAGACAGAAACTAAAATCAATGGAGAAACTGTTTTTCAGCTAAAAGCGGGAAAAGATGGCAACAAGGATCAATCGTATTTTTTATGTCAGTTGTCACAAGACCAATTAGCAAAAGCTTTGTTTCCTGTAGGCGAATTATTAAAGCCAGAAGTTAGAGAAATTGCAGCTAAAGCTGATTTAATTACAGCCGATAAAAAAGATTCTCAAGGCTTGTGCTTTATAGGGAAAGTGAGATTACCTGAGTTTCTTCAGCAAAAATTAAAGCCGAAAAATGGTGACATCATAGAAATAGATGCGAAATTTGATGACTATAATAAATCAGTATTAAAATTCAACTCAAAAGAAGAAGAACTTCAATATAAAGCCAAGCGTATCACTTACAACAAAACCGATGGAAAAGTAGTTGGAGAACATAATGGCGCACATTATTTCACAAAAGGTCAACGCAAAGGTTTAGGCGTTGGCGGCACTATAGAACCATTATTTGTTATTGAAACTGATGTGGATGAAAACATTATTTATACAGGACAAGGGAAAAATCATCCTGGATTATATAATAATGTGGTTTTTGTAACAAACGATGAAATTCATTGGATTAGAGAAGATTTAGAATTACAGAATGGCGAAAGTCTAGAAGTAAAAGCTAGAATTAGATACAGACAAAATGTAGAAAAAGCAACACTTTACAAATTTGAAAGTGGTTTGTATGTAGAGTTTGAAAATAAGCAATCTGCCATTACCGAAGGTCAGTTTGTCGCTTGGTACAATGATGATGAGCTTTTTGGTTCTGGCGTTATGAGCTAAATAAAATTGAAATAAAAATCAATCAAAATAATAAGATGCAAAATAGTATTACAAAATTATTCAATATACAATATCCAATTATTCAAGCTGGAATGATTTGGAATAGTGGTTGGCGATTAGCTTCGGCAGCAAGTAATTCTGGAATTTTAGGACTAATTGGAGCTGGAAGTATGTATCCAGATGTATTGCGTGAGCATATTCAAAAATGTAAAAAAGCAACCGATAAACCTTTCGGAATAAATGTCCCGATGCTATATCCTAACATCGAGGAAATCATGAATATTATTGTTGAAGAAGAGGTGAAAATCGTATTTACTTCAGCAGGAAATCCTAAAACATGGACTAAATGGCTACAAGATAAAGGCATTACTGTTGTGCATGTGGTTAGTAGTGTGAAATTTGCTCTTAAAGCTCAAGAAGCTGGAGTAGACGCAATAGTTGCTGAAGGCTTTGAAGCTGGCGGACATAATGGTCGCGATGAAACAACAACGCTTACGTTAATTCCTATGGTTGCTGAAAAATTGACCATACCATTAATTGCAGCTGGTGGAATTGCTACTGGTAAAGCCATGTTAGCTTGTATGGTTTTAGGTGCAAATGGAGTACAAGTTGGTAGTCGTTTTGTGGCAAGTACAGAAAGTTCAGCTCACGAAGCATTTAAAAAAGTTGTTGTAGATGCCAAAGAAGGTGATACACAATTAACATTAAAAGAATTAGCGCCAGTACGTTTAATTAAAAACAAATTTTATAATGATGTCGCAGCGTTATACCAAAAAGGAACAACGCCTGAAGAATTAAAAACACTTTTAGGTCGCGCTAGAGCAAAGAAAGGCATGTTTGAAGGAGATTTAGACGAAGGAGAATTAGAAATAGGGCAAATTTCCGGATTAATTCACGATATAAAACCTGTTGCTGAAATTGTAAATGATATGGTGACTGAATTTGAAAAAGCGAAAACTAGTGTAGCCAAACTTTAATATTTTACATTCATAAAAACAATATTTAAAAAGTAAGCTTTAATTGAAGCTTACTTTTTTTATTTTATCAATTTGTTAATTCCATAAAACAGAATAATAAATATAACTATTTTTGCCAAATGCAATTAAGCGATTACACCAAAGAATTTAAATACAATTGGCAACTAGCAGCACCAGTAATTTTGGGAATGTTAGGACATACTTTTGTGAGTTTTGTAGATAATATTATGGTGGGACAATTAGGAACTGCAGAGTTAGCAGCGGTTTCTTTAGGTAATAGTTTTATGTTTATTGCCATGTCCATAGGTATTGGTTTTTCAACAGCTATAACACCATTAATTGCAGAAGCACATTCGGCTAAAAGTTTTGACAATGGAAAATCAGCTTTTAAGCATGGCTTATTTTTGTGTACTGTTTTAGGAATTGCTTTATTCTTGGCTTTATACTTTGCTAAGCCGCTAATGTATCTCATGAAACAACCCAAAGAAGTTGTAGAATTAGCAATTCCGTACTTAGATTTAGTGGCTTTTTCTTTAGTACCATTAATTATTTTTCAAGCGTTTAAACAGTTTGGAGATGGACTATCATTAACAAAATCACCTATGTACGCGACTATTTTAGCGAATGTGGTCAATATAGGATTGAATTACGTTTTGATTTTCGGGAAATTTGGCTTTCCTGAATATGGCATTGTAGGCGCAGCATACGGAACATTAATTTCTAGATTCGTAATGCTATGGTTTTTATGGTTTTTATTAAAACGAAAAGAAGCTTCAAAAAACTATGTAACTAACATTAAGTTTTTTCAATTATCTAAAGCTAAACTTAATAAAATTATAGGTTTAGGAGCTCCAAGTGCTATGCAAATGTTTTTTGAAGTTGCTATTTTTACTTCGGCTATTTGGCTAAGTGGTTTACTTGGTAAAAATCCGCAAGCAGCCAATCAAATTGCACTTAATTTAAGTTCAATGACATTTATGGTTGCTATGGGATTAAGTGTGGCAGCTATGATACGTGTTGGAAACCAAAAAGGATTACATGCCTATAGGGAATTAAGACGCATTGCTATTTCTATCTTTTTATTCGGATTTATTTTTGCAGTTATTTTTTGTTTGGCATTCGCTATTTTCAACGAGTCTTTTCCAAAGCTGTATGTCGATTTAAAAGATGAATTAAACCTAGCCGATAACCTAGAAGTTATTAAAATCGCTTCACAATTATTGTTTGCGGCAGCTATTTTTCAAATAAGTGATAGTTTGCAGGTTATAGTTTTAGGCGCTTTAAGAGGTTTACAAGACGTAAAAATACCAACCATAATTACATTTATTTCTTATTGGCTAATTGGTTTTCCAGTAAGTTGGTTTTTAGGAAAAGAAGCTATGTATGGAAGTTTTGGTATTTGGTTAGGCTTATTAGCAGGATTAACTACTGCAGCAATTTTATTATTTATCAGATTCAATTATCTTACAAAAAAATTAATTCATTCAACAGTTTAAAACATGGAGTTACCAAAATTTATATTAGGCGATAATACCGAATATCCAAACGCAATATTCGTTATTCATACTGAGTTTCCTCGTTTTATTATCAATTTAGAAGATGATGAAGTAGAATGGTTTGAAGATTTTGATGCTCAAGATCAAAAAGAATTAGAACTGGAAATGGAAAATTTAATAGAACTAGCTACTGCATTTTATGATAAAGAAGTTGCAGCTTACGCAGAGTAAGCCAACAATTCAAAGTTATAAATTTCATTAGCAACACATTTTAAGTCAACTAATTTATGATTGAACAACTGATAGAGCAAGATCAAGCCTTATTTTTATATTTAAATAATCTAGGGACAGAAACTTGGGATGCCTTTTGGATGGCATATACCACTAAGTTTAATTGGGTTCTTTTTTATGCTTTTTTAGCCTATTTAATGTATAAAAAATACAATACTAAAGCTTTTGTGTTGACACTTATAGTAGTGGCATTAATGATTACGTTTACAGACCAAGTAACCAATTTATTTAAGCATGGTTTTGAACGTTTTAGACCTTGTCACCAAGAAGGTGTAATGGAGTATATGCGTTTAGTGAAATCTAGATGTGGCGGTAAATTTGGCTACTTTTCTGGTCATTCCAGTAATGCAATGTCCGTAGCTATATTTGTAGGTTGTATGCTTAAATACAGATTTAAATATGCCGTATATTTATTAGTTGTTTGGGCAATTTTAATGGGATATTCTCGCATTTATATTGGCGTACATTATCCGTTAGATGTGTTAAGCGGATTTATTTTTGGAGCACTTTCTGGTTATATGTTTTATCGCTTAAATAACTATGTGCATAACCGGTTCGCCTTAAGAGAAAACAGAATTAAGTAATTACTTTTTAGTGCTATAGTATAACTCTAGTAATTCGTTTGCAGCTGTAAATGGTGAAACTTTAGAATTTTCTATAAGTGAAATTTTTTCTTCTAACGCTTTTTTAGTTGAAGGATTTGCGTAAAACGCATCCTTTAAACTATTATTTATGGTTTGTAAAAACCAGTATTTGTTTTGTGACTTTCGTTTATCTTCAAAAGCATTTGAGGTTTTTGTTTCAGAAATATAAGTTGAAATATCATCCCAAATAACATCAATACCTTCGTTTTTTAGTGCGCTGCATAAATGAACTTTAGGTTGCCATTTATTCGGTTTTAAAGGATACAAATGTAAAGCACGATTAAATTCTACTTTTGCTAATTTTGCGGGTTTAAGATTATCGCCATCAGCTTTGTTTATGGCAATTGCATCAGCCATTTCCATAATTCCTCTTTTTATACCTTGAAGTTCATCGCCAGCACCAGCAAGTTTCAATAATAAAAAGAAATCTACCATGCTATGGACAGCAGTTTCACTTTGTCCAACACCAACAGTTTCAATAAT
>Ga0079255_1026701_pt1 | contig 16175 bp, 15 predicted proteins | sample KNS7NT10metaT_FD_77389 | JGI IMG/M metagenome (GOLD analysis project Ga0079255, IMG submission 77389) | Marine microbial communities from Southern Atlantic Ocean transect - KN S7 NT10 metaT (Metagenome Metatranscriptome) | ecosystem: Environmental > Aquatic > Marine > Oceanic | place: Southern... | reverse complement strand
TTTTTTTTGTACCTCTTCAATTAAATTGATTAAAACTTCTGTGTCAGTATCAGATTTAAAAGTATAACCTCTTGAGATTAATTCTTGCTTTATTGACTCGTAATTTTCTATTATTCCGTTATGAATTATAACTAAATCACCTGAATTAGAAAAATGTGGATGCGAGTTAATATCATTAGGAGCACCATGTGTAGCCCATCTTGTATGGCCAATGGCTAAGGTTCCTTTGGTGTTATTTAATTTAGACTTTTTTTCTAAATCAGAAACTTTGCCTTTAGTTTTGCATAGTTCAATATTGGTGCCATCATAAACTGCTATTCCAGCACTATCGTAACCTCTATATTCAAGTCTTTTTAAACCTTCAAGTACAATTGGAAAGGCTTCTTTTTTTCCTATATATCCTACAATTCCACACATATAAATTCTACTGGTTTAATCTTCTTCAGTATAATAAATTTCAAACTTCACTTCTTCTGTTTCAGCAACTGAAGAAGATGTTCCTTTTAGTACGGTACTTCTATTGCTTACAACACTTTGTTGTGGTAATTCTTCAACGGTGACTTCGTTTATTCCGCTACCTAAAGTTACTGGGGTTTTAAGTTTTACAAAAGCTAAATCATTAACATTATTTGAAACAAATAATCCTAGTTTAAGATTTGTAGAGTCTCTTATTAACAAGTTTTTAATGTGTTCTGTAACTCTTAATTTATACTTACTATTACCATTAGAATCAGTAGTTAAAGGTACTGAAAAATTTACCCTAGATAATTCAGGGTCCACATTACTAGTTTGATCAAAGAAGTAATCGACAACAGGTTGGTTGTTTTTTAAATCATAAAGCATTACTCTTTGTGTCTGATTATCTCCTGCTAAAGTATTATTAACATTGAAAGTGATGTTAGCCTCGTTTATTAACCACTTATTTTTATTTTCTTTAAAAGCTTCAAAGTTATCTGAAACACCATTACCATCTAAATCTTCTGTTCCAAAAAGGTTTATAACAGAATAAGAACCTTCAAAACCTCTAAGGTATAAGTCGTTATCACCTTGATTTGTGTTTCCTCCAGGTATTGTTATAGCTGGAATATTTGTGTGTGTATTAATGCTAATACCTGTAATGTCAAATTGATAAATAGACGGATTAAAGACGTCTTCCTCGAAGTCTGCAACTAGCTCTGCATCATTTGTATAGTCTAAAGTAATACCTGTAAGTGTATCGTTTAAGTTTAATATTATATGACTTCCGTTTGTAACATTTTCAACTTTAAAGATTAAACCTCTAAAAAATTCTTTAAAATTATTAGCATTGTTTAAGTAATCTCTATCTATTTGAAATGATCCGCCTATGCCATCTTCTTGAATCCCCATAATGTCGTTCCAAAAACTTCTATTGTCAACAAGTATAGTACCCATGTCATCTTCTTCATAAAACAACTCTTGTCTTATTCCTGGTTTGATGCGTGTAATTTCCTCTTCACCATCTACTATTTCGGTCACTTTAATCTCGTCGCTACTAATGCTAAAATCATCTTTTTCATACAACACTGTATAAGAATCGTCTTGAGCTTCTAGTGTTGTTGTATAAAAATCAGAATAATAAGCTTGAGCTTCTTCAAAGTTTGTTGCAGGATCTAAATCTCTCAACAAGTACTCGCTTTTCAAAATACTTAGTTTATAAGTTGCATCTTCATCTCCCATAAAACCTAATAAATCATAGGAAGAATCTCCATTGGCATCTGTTGAGGTTAAGGTTGAGAAAAAAGGAATGTATAATACTACAGATTTTATTTTCGGATTAGTTCCAAGATCTGGACTAAAAGAAGTTGGCACAATTTCAGTAATAAAATTTGATACTGTTTTTGTGCCATATGTATCATCTTCAAAAACACCTAAGTAATTTGTAGGTAATCCATTAACTTGCACTGGACCTGTAGCTTGAGAGTAAGCTGTAATAGGAAATTCTTGCCTAGATATTTCAAAATTTTGACCTGCATTAACATCACTTTCTACATTCAAAAAGTCTTCTTCGCAAGAAAAAAATCCAACACAAACAGCTAAAGCAACAACTTTTAATATATATTTAGTCATAATTATTTTATCGTTTTAATCTAAAACGTTTTCAGTGTAGAAATTAGTGTAAGCTTCTGCAAATTCGTCCTTTTCCTTAAATTCTAGAATTGGCCTGTCCGAAGCATCTATGTAAGTGTTTAATTCTTCTGGTAATTCATGAGAGCCTTTAATAACTGCATCTGAATTGTCTACAGCAACTTTCATAATGTTGTTATAAGTTGGTTCTTTTAAAATATCGATGTTTTTACCATCAATTTTATCGAACTTCACTTTGTTTATTAAATCGTGGTTTAAAGTTCCTTCAAAACCTTTATTATAAACAGAAGTCACAATTTTACTTTCATTAAACAAAGGTTCATCTTTGTAAAATTGCTTTAAGTATAATGGTAATAAAGAAGCTAACCAACCATGAACATGAATAATGTCTGGCGACCAGTTTAATTTTTTTACAGTTTCAATAACACCTTTTGCAAAAAAGATAGCGCGTTCATCATTATCTTCAAACAATTTTCCGTCCTCATCAGTCAATGTCGCTTTACGCTTAAAGTAATCATCATTATCAATAAAGTAAACTTGAATACGTTCTTTTGGTATTGAAGCAACTTTAATAATAAGTGGCATGTCTAAATCGTTTACCACTAAATTTATTCCAGATAAACGAATAACCTCATGTAATTGGTGTCTTCTTTCGTTTATATTACCAAATCGAGGCATGAAAATTCTTATTTGTCCACCTTGTTGATTAATCATTCGTGGTGTCTCAAATGACATTGATGAAATTTCTGTTTCTGGTAAATAAGGTACTACCTCAGATGATACATATAAAATCCTCTTATCTTTCATAAATTATTAAGTTCTAAATTCAACATTTGTTTATCTTTTTCTGGCTTTAAAGTTGGTTTAGAACCAAAAAACTAAACAAAAACACGCAAAATTACGAAAATTTATGCAATAATGCGTCTAAAATATTAGTTTTGCACACGTTAAACTTATATTAAAGTATGAAGGTTTTTGACAACAAGTTAGAATTACAAGACTATATTTCTGGACTTAAGTCCAAAGGAAATAAAATAGGCTTGGTGCCAACTATGGGCGCATTACATCAAGGACATTTATCTTTGGTAAAAGAAGGCTTATCTAGAGTAGACATTGTTGTGGTGAGTATTTTTGTAAATCCTACGCAGTTTGATAAAGCTGAAGATTTAAAGAAATATCCAAGGACTTTAAATCGAGATGTTGATTTGCTTAAAACAGTTTCGGATAGTATTATAGTCTATGCGCCAACAACGTCGGATATCTACAACGACAATATTGAATCTCAATCTTTTAGCTTCGATGGTTTAGAAAACGAAATGGAAGGTAAGTTTAGAACCGGACATTTTGATGGTGTTGGTACTATTGTAAAAAAACTTTTTGAAGTCGTTAAACCAGATGAAGCCTATTTTGGTGAGAAAGACTTTCAACAACTTCAAATTATTAGAAAATTAAATGAAAAATATAAGCTTGGTGTCACCATAATTGGCTGTAAAATTCATAGAGAAAAAAACGGATTAGCCATGAGTTCTAGAAACGAAAGACTTTCTGAATTTATGCTAAGCGAAGCGTCTTTTATTTTTAAAACACTTAACGAAGCTAAAGAAAAATTTGGCACAAAAAGTGCTAATAAAGTTACAGAATGGGTAGAAAAGCAATTTGATAAAAATCCGCATTTAGAATTAGAATATTTTATTATTGCAGATGAAGCTAGCCTAAAAACAACACAACGAAAAGTAAAACAAAAAAAATACAGAGCATTTATTGCAGCTTATACTGAAGGTATTAGATTAATAGACAATATCGCTCTAAATTAATTATCTTTGTAACATGTTAATACAAGTCGTAAAATCTAAAATTCACCGTGTAAAAGTTACAGGTGCAGAATTAAATTATATAGGAAGCATTACCATTGATGAAGATTTAATGGATGCTGCAAATATTATTCGTGGCGAACGCGTTCAAATTGTTAATAACAATAACGGCGAACGTTTAGAAACTTATGCTATTCCTGGACCAAGAAATAGTGGTGAAATTACTTTAAATGGCGCAGCAGCTAGAAAAGTAGCAAAAGGCGATGTTTTAATATTAATTACTTATGGTATGATGGATATTAAAGAAGCAAAAACATTTCAACCTAATTTAGTATTTCCAGATGAAGCTACAAACTTGTTAAAATAAATGAACGCGAAGCTTAAAAATAGTTTAAAAATAGGAATCCCACTTTTGTTGGGATTTTTTTTAATCTGGTATTCATTATCAAAAGTTTCTTTTAGTGAATTAGTTGCATATTTTAAGAGTGCCAATTATTGGTTTGTGTTTTTAGGTGTGTTTTTTGGCTTACTAAGTCATTTGTCTCGTTCTTACCGTTGGTTATATATGTTAGAACCTATGGGTTACAAGGTGAAGTTTCCAAATAGTATTATGGCGGTTTTTTCTGCTTACTTAATAAACTTTACAATTCCTAGAGCAGGAGAAGTTGCAAGAGCGACAATTCTCACCAATTATGAAAAAGTTCCATTCGAAAAAGGCTTCGGAACTATCGTTGCCGAACGTATTGCAGACTTAATTGTAATGCTATGCATTATTGGTATTACGTTATTCTTAGAATTCGATTTTATAATCGAATTTTTAGAATCTAAATTTAAGCTAAACACTATTGTTTTTGGTGCTTTAGCTTTAGGTTTATTAGCTATTCTTTTCATTTTCTTAATAAACAAAAGCACATCTAAAATTTCTTTAAAAATTAAAGACTTTGTAAATGGATTAATTAGTGGCGCATTAAGTATTTTTAAAATGAAAAGAAAATGGGCTTTTATAGCACATACCATTTTCATTTGGGTAATGTATGTGCTTATGTTTTACGTCACTACTTTTGCCGTGCCACAACTTCAATCTGTGCCTTTTGGCGCAGTACTTATTGGGTTTATTTTAGCTAGTTTTAGTATTGCAGCTACAAATGGTGGTATTGGTTCTTTTCCTGTTGCAGTTGTTACGGGATTTTCGTTATTTGGTTTATCTTATAGTCCTAGCTTAGCTTTTGGTTGGATTATGTGGACTTCTCAAACAGCCATGATTATTGTTTGTGGTGGTTTATCCTTGTTATTTTTACCCATATTTAACAGAAAAAAATAATTTGTACATTGCATTTTATTAAAAATATTTTAAAATGAAAAACCTACTTTTTGCATTAATTTTTGTTTGTACTACAAGTCAAACGTTTGCTCAAACTCTTTATAAAAATATTGAATCTTCAATATTAGGTCAAACTAGAGAATTAAAAATTCAAGTACCTCGCGGACATGACGCTTACGAAAATGACGGTAAAAAATATCCGTTAGTTTTGGTTTTAGATGGCGATTATTTATTTGAGCCAGTTGCAGGAATAGTAGATTATTATTCATTTTGGGATGATATGCCAAATGCTATCGTAGTTGGAATTAATCAAGCTGAAAATAGAAACGACGATTTACTTTACGATGATATAAATTCTCTTCCGGTTGAAGGCGGACAGAAATTCTTTCGCTTTATTATGGAAGAAGTATTGCCATATATGGATAAAAATTTCAACTTAGAAAAATTTAAAATGATTGTTGGTCATGGTAAATCTGCAAACTTTGTCAACTATTTTATGCTTAAAGCAGAAAAAGAGCCAACTTTTCAATCTTTTGTTGTTTTAGGTCCAGATTTTGCTCCAGAAATGCCAAAATGGATTCCTGAAGTTGCCTCAAAAACCGAAAACAAATTATTTTATTATTTAGCAACATCAACAAATGATATTCCTAAAATTAAAGAAGAGACAGAAGCTTTAATTACGACTCTAAAAGGTGTTGAAAGTCAAAAGAATTTCTTTTTTAATGGCGATACTTTTGAAGGTCCTTCGCATTACGCTTTACCAGCGCATAGCTTTGCCAAAGCATTAGAAAACACCTTTTTTGTTTATCAACCAATAAGCAAGAAAGAGTACAAAGAAGTTATTTTAAAACTTAGCGGGAATCCTGTAGACTATTTAGTTGAAAAATACCAAACCATTGAGGATTTATTTGGTATTGATAAACAAATTTTGGTAAATGATTTTCGTGCTATTTATGCTGCTATCAGAAAGTCAGGAAAATGGGAACCTTTAGAAGAATTAGCAAAAATGGCAAGCAAGGAATATCCTGAAACTAATTTGGGGCAACATTATAAAGCGTGTTTTTATTTAGAAACCTTTGAGCCTAAAAAAGCACTTAGAGCTTATCAAAATGCTTATGTTTTAGAAGATAGTCCAGTTATAAATAAGGATCAAGTTTTAGAAAAAATAGAAGAAATTAAAGCGGAATACGGTCTATAAATGGCAAAACTTAAAACTTCTTTTTATTGTCAAAGTTGTGGGACGCAATTCGCGAAATGGCAAGGTCAATGTACCGCTTGTAAAGAGTGGAATACTATAGCTGAAGAATTAATAGCTAAGCCAGAAAAAAACGATTGGAAAGCTGGCACACAAGTAAAAACCAAAAACAATAAACCGCTTTTAATTCACGAAATTGATAGTGCTAAAGAAGCGAGATTAAATACGAATAACGTAGAGTTTAATCGTGTTCTTGGTGGCGGACTTGTGCCTGGATCCTTAACGCTTCTTGGTGGAGAACCTGGTATTGGAAAAAGCACCTTATTGCTTCAAATAGCATTGAATTTACCTTACAAAACCTTGTATGTTTCAGGTGAAGAAAGCCAAAAACAAATTAAAATGCGTGCCGAACGTATCAACCCAATTAACGATACGTGTTTCATTTTAACCGAAACAAAAACACAACTTATTTTTAAGCAAATTGAAGCTGTTGAGCCAGATATTGTAGTGATCGATTCTATTCAAACACTTCAAAGTGATTATATTGAGTCTTCTGCTGGAACCATTTCTCAAATTAAAGAGTGCACAACTGAGCTTATAAAATTTGCTAAAGAAACCAATACGCCAGTTATTCTAATTGGTCATATTACAAAAGATGGTAACATCGCAGGACCAAAAATTTTAGAGCATATGGTCGATACAGTTCTTCATTTTGAAGGCGACCGCAATCATGTATTTAGAATTTTACGCGCCAATAAAAACCGATTTGGTTCTACAAACGAATTAGGAATTTACGAAATGCAAGGTTCAGGATTGCGAGAAGTCTCTAACCCAAGCGAGTTACTAATTTCTAAAAAAGACGAAGAATTATCAGGCAACGCGATTGCAGCAACTTTAGAAGGAATGCGACCTTTAATGATAGAAGTTCAAGCCTTAGTAAGTACCGCAGTTTACGGAACGCCACAACGTAGTGCAACAGGTTTCAATGCGAAACGCTTAAACATGTTATTGGCTGTTTTAGAAAAACGTGCAGGATTTCGCTTAGGTGCGAAAGATGTGTTTTTAAACATTACTGGCGGAATAACTGTAGATGATCCAGCTATAGATTTAGCGGTCGTAGCAGCTATTTTATCTAGTAATGAAGATGATGCTTTGCCAAGTAATTATTGTTTTGCGGCTGAAGTTGGTTTATCTGGTGAAATTAGACCCGTACAACGTGTAGAACAGCGTATTTTAGAAGCTGAAAAATTAGGCTTTTCTACCATATTTGTTTCCAAATACAATAAAATAACCATCAAGCCTAAAGGCATTAAAATTCAATTGATTTCTAAAATTGAAGATGTGGTTAATTATTTGGTTTAGTTTATGAAACAGTTAATTATTGTAATAGTAACATTGTTTTTTAGCTGTAAGTCAAAAAACGAAGAAAATGACATCAACTATGTCCTAAAACATAATCCTCGAATCAATGATTCAATTTTAAAATTAAAAGAGTATAATCATAAACTTGGTTCTATTTATTTAGATGAAGTTGATAATATAAAAATTATTCAAATTACTATAATTCCCAACATACCTCATACTCTAAACATTAATTATAATAATAAGTTTATAAAAATTAATGACTTCCCATTTGTAGTTTATTCAGATAAAATTAAAATATTAAAAAATGAATCTAATTCTATTAAAAGCGAACTAGTTAAGAAGGAAATAATAAGGTTCAATGATAAGGGCTTATTTACAAATTATCCATATTGGAAATTTATGTATTGTTCAAACAATTCAACAAAAATGAAATGTTATGATAATTCTCAAATTGATAAATTCTATATTCAATCAATGAAAAAAGTTAGTTCTGAAAACCTCATTTCAGTTGGAAGATCTCCTCTTTATCCTATTTGTAATTGAATAAGGTTTCGTTTAATTTAAATAACACTTCTTAATTAAAAATTATCACCCAAAATTTCCATCACAACTTAACACATATTTAATAGCAGACTATATTTAGTTTTGTCGCAAAAATCCTTAAATTCGCAGACTTACGACAAAACACCAATTATGAGTACGAAGTTTGCTGAATATAAAGGACTTAACCTGCCAAATGTTGCCAATGAAATTTTAACTTATTGGGAAGAAAACAACATTTTTGAAAAAAGTATGACCTCACGCGAAGGCGCAGAACCTTATGTGTTTTTTGAAGGTCCACCATCGGCAAATGGATTACCTGGCGTTCATCACGTTTTAGCACGTTCTATAAAAGATATTTTTCCGCGTTATAAAACTATGAAAGGTTACCAAGTAAAGCGTAAAGCTGGTTGGGATACGCATGGTTTACCTGTAGAACTTGGTGTTGAAAAAGAATTAGGAATTACTAAAGAAGATATTGGAACCAAAATTTCAGTAGAAGAGTACAACGCAGCTTGTCGTAAAGCAGTTATGCGTTATACAGATATTTGGAATGACCTAACCCAAAAAATGGGCTATTGGGTAGATATGGAAGATCCGTATGTTACTTACGAGCCAAAATATATGGAGTCGGTTTGGTGGTTGCTTAAAGAAATATACAGCAAAAAATTGATGTATAAAGGTTATACCATTCAGCCATATTCACCAAAAGCAGGTACAGGATTAAGTTCTCACGAGTTAAATCAACCAGGAACTTATCAAGATGTGACAGATACAACTATTGTAGCACAATTTAAAGCTATAGAAAGCACATTACCAGATTTCTTACAAAATGAAGGCGATATTCACTTTTTAGCTTGGACGACAACTCCTTGGACTTTGCCAAGTAATACTGCATTAACCGTTGGGCCAAAAATAGATTACGTTTTAGTAGAAACATACAATCAGTACACGTTTCAACCTATGAATGTTGTGTTAGCAAAACCATTGGTAGCTAAACAATTTGCAGGAAAAAATAATGTGTTAGTCGAAGAAAAATCGGCACTTTTAGACTATAAGTCTGGCGATAAAAAAATCCCTTATTACATTGTAAAAGAATTTAAGGGAAAAGATTTAGTCGGAATAAAATATGAGCAGTTATTAGATTATGTATTGCCAAATGATAATCCACAAGATGCTTTCAGAATTATTTCTGGTGATTTTGTAACTACTGAAGATGGTACAGGAATCGTACATACAGCGCCAACCTTTGGTGCAGATGATGCTTTGGTAGCAAAACAAGCTGTACCAGAAATTCCACCAATGTTGGTAAAAGACGAAAATGACAATTTAGTGCCACTTGTAGATTTACAAGGGAAATTTCGTCCTGAACTTAAAGAATTAGCAGGTAAATACGTTAAAAACGAATATTATCCAGAAGGCGAAGCACCAGAAAAATCTGTTGATGTTGAAATTGCTATCAAATTAAAAACAGAAAATAAAGCCTTTAAGGTTGAAAAATATAAGCACAGTTACCCAAATTGTTGGCGAACAGATAAACCAGTTTTATACTATCCATTAGACTCTTGGTTTATAAAGATTACCGATGTTAAAGACAGAATGCACGATTTAAACAAAACGATTAATTGGAAACCAGAATCTACTGGAACTGGTCGTTTTGGAAATTGGTTAGCAAATGCTAACGATTGGAATTTATCGCGCTCACGATATTGGGGAATTCCATTACCTATTTGGAGAACTGAAGATGGCAAGGAAGAAATTTGTATTGGTTCTGTTGAAGAATTAAAAGCTGAAATGGCTAAAGCTGTAAAAGCTGGTGTTTTAGCAAAAGACATTTTTGAAGATTTTGTAGTTGGCGATATGTCTGATGAAAACTATGCAAAATTAGATCTTCATAAAAACATTGTTGATGCAATTACATTAGTGTCACCAAGCGGACAACCAATGAAGCGCGAAAGCGATTTAATAGATGTTTGGTTCGACTCTGGTTCTATGCCTTATGCACAATGGCATTATCCATTTGAAAATAAAGAACTAATAGACGATAATAAAGCATTTCCAGCCGATTTTATTGCTGAAGGAGTTGACCAAACAAGAGGTTGGTTTTACACGCTTCACGCTATAGGAACAATGGTTTTCGATTCTGTAGCGTATAAAAATGTGGTATCTAACGGATTAGTATTAGATAAAAACGGACAAAAAATGTCTAAGCGTTTAGGCAATGCAGTCGATCCATTTACTACGCTAGAAACTTATGGTGCCGATGCTACACGTTGGTACATGATATCTAACGCTAATCCTTGGGATAACTTAAAGTTTGATTTAGATGGCGTAGAAGAAGTAAAGCGTAAGTTCTTCGGAACACTTTATAACACTTATTCGTTCTTTCAATTATACACTAATTTAGATGGTTTTACGTATAGTGAAGCCGATGTAAAATTAGAAGATAGACCAGAATTAGATCGTTGGATTTTAAGTGAATTACACACTTTAATTCAAAAAGTTGACGAGTATTATGCACAGTACGAACCTACAAAAGCAGCAAGAGCAATTTCAGACTTTACACAAGATTTAGTAAGTAACTGGTTTGTAAGATTAAGTAGAAGACGCTTTTGGAAAGGCGACTACCAAGCCGATAAAATTTCAGCTTATCAAACGCTTTACACGTGTATGATTACTATTGCAAAACTTGGCGCACCAATAGCACCATTTTTTATGGATAAGTTGTATCAAGACTTAAATAATGTGACCAAAAAGGAAACGTTTGAAAGTGTACATTTAGCAACTTTCCCAAAGTTTGATGCTTCGTTTGTAGATAAAAGTTTGGAGCGTAAAATGGAAAACGCACAAACCATTTCGTCTTTAGTATTATCATTACGCGCCAAAGAGAAAATAAAAGTGCGTCAGCCTTTACAAAAAATTATGATTCCTGTAGATTCAGAGCAACAAAAAGCAGAGATTTTAGCGGTATCAGATTTAATAAAAAGTGAAGTAAATATTAAGGAAATTGAGCTTTTAAGCGATGCTTCAGATATACTTGTCAAGCAAATTAAACCAAATTTTAAAGCTTTAGGGCCAAGATTTGGAAAAGATATGAAGTTGATTGCCAGCGAAATAAATAGTCTAAATGCAGAAAACATTAAAACTATTGAGCAAAATGGCACTTTAGATATAAATGTTAACGGAAAAATTATTATTTTAGAACGCAACGATGTAGAAATTACATCACAAGATATTGAAGGTTGGTTAGTGGCAAATGAAGGCGCTATTACAGTCGCATTAGATGTTACTATTACCGATGACTTACGTGAAGAAGGAATTGCGAGAGAATTAGTAAACCGAATTCAAAATCTTAGAAAAGATTCTGGTTTTGAAGTAACAGATAGAATAAATGTGAAGCTTCAAAATGAGACGCAAATTAACAAGGCTGTACAAGCAAATTTAGATTATATAAAAACCGAAACATTAACCGACAATTTAGAGTTAGTAGAACTCGTAAACAATGGTATAGAAGTTGTGTTTGATGATGTAGAAACCAACCTATATATCTCTAAAAATTAAAACCTATGGCGACAGAAACAACAACACGATATTCAGATAGCGATTTAGAAGAATTCAAAACATTAATTTTAGATAAAATTCAGCATGCCGAACGTGATTTAGAATTAATTAAAAGTGCCTATATGAATGATCATAATAATGGTACTGATGATACATCGCCAACCTTTAAGGCTTTTGATGAAGGTAGCGCAGTAATGAGTAAAGAACGTAATTCTCAACTTGCAATAAGACAAGAGAAATTTATTCGTGACCTTAAAAATGCTTTAATAAGAATTGAAAATAAAACTTATGGTATTTGCCGTGTAACTGGAAAATTAATTAATAAAAAACGTTTAGAGTTAGTGCCTCATGCGACACTTAGTATTGAAGCTAAAAATCTGCAGAAATAATCTGTAGTTAGAATAACTATAACGAAATTTTAACAAAACGCTTTAATCTAGTATTAAGGCGTTTTTAGCTTATAAAAGCCTAAAATATGTCATTAAAAAAAGCAATTATTTTAATTACTATTATTTTACTTATCGATCAAATAAGTAAAATATATGTAAAAACTCACTTTGTTTTGGGTGAAGATGTAGCCGTTTTTAATTGGTTTAAAATTTATTTTGTTGAAAATAAAGGCATGGCGTGGGGCACGAAATTGAGTGATATTTTTACGTTTTTAAGTGAACGAACAGCAAAAGTGTTCTTAACAACATTTAGGTTAGTTGCTATTTGCGGTATAGCGTATTGGTTAAGAAACACTATTAAATGTAACGGACCACGAATTTTAATTTTGGCACAAATATTCGTTTTTGCTGGTGCTTTAGGAAACATTATAGATTCAGTGTTTTATGGTATTGTTTTTAACGATAGTGCAACGCAAGTGGCTTCGTTTGTTAGCTTGGGCTCTGGTTACGAAAGTTTACTACATGGTCGTGTTGTAGACATGTTGTATTTCCCTATATGGAAAGGCTATTTGCCAAGTTGGATTCCTGGTGCTGGCGGTAATTATTTCACTTTTTTTGAACCTGTTTTTAATATCGCCGATGTGTCCATTTGTATTGGTTTTATTATTTTAATTCTTTGGAATAAAACAGCATTTGCAAGCAAAACAAATTAAGTATTTTAATTGTTTGTTTTTGGCGTTACCTAAAGGTCGCGCTATACGCTAAATCTTTTTTTGTCCTTATTAAAGCAAAAAAAGGATATCGCTGCTATCGCTAACGCAATTAAACAAGTAATATTTATCAGAATCAAGCTTCTCGATACAATTTTTTCGTACCTCAAAAATCACTCGAAGTGACGTATTAAATTTAAAACACTTTCATTCTGCTGAACAGTATAATCACAATCATTAGAAAATTGATAGTATGGTGGCTTGCCATTTGCCCTAAAAAGAATACGTGCGATTTGGTGTAATGCAGTAGTCTAACTTAATGTCGCTTTCCAAAACATCAGAAACTTTTGGTTCGGCTTCAAAAAAAGATAAACCAATTTTAATACAATTAGGTTTGCAGTTCGCTAAAAACCTGTCGTAAAAACCTTTGCCATAACCGATTCTGTGACCTTGTTTATCAAATGCCAAAAGCGGAACAAAAACAACATCAATTTTATGTTCTCGTATTTCTATGCCATCTACAGGTTCTGGAATTCCATAGGAATTAACTTTAAGTTTTGTGTTATCTTGTAGTAAAAAATGCGTCATTTTAAAACTCTTAAAATCGCTTTTTGAAATGATGCAGTTTTTGTCCTTTCCTTGTAAAATATGTAATAGATATTCTGTATTTACTTCTTTTTGAGTTGTAATAGGTAAAAAAATATGGAAGTAGCTTTGGTTCCAAATATCTAAGGATAATACTTGGTTAGCAATTTCTAAGCTTTGCGTTTCAATAGTTTCAACATTTAAATCAACTCTTAGTTTTTTGTATTTAAATCTTAATTCAGCTTTACTGTTCATTTTCTTTTATTTTTGAAGAAATATGAAATAAGGCATCACCTTGATAAACTACAGGTGCTTCATTTACGTTAATTAAGTAACCAGAATTTGAAGATTTTATACTATGGTTTAATTTACCAAACGGATCTGTAATATGTCCAATAACGCTACCTTTTTCAACAAATTCACCACTATTAAATTTAGAGCTAAATAGTCCAGAATATTTGGCACGAATCCATCGGCTTTCTTCAATAAAAACAGGTTTAATTTTAGGAGCATGAACAATAAACTCATTTTTTAGCATACCTAAGTGATTTAAAAAACGCTTGGAGCCTTCAATGCCTGTTTTAGCCACATCTTTATCTATATGAAGTGATTTTCCGCCTTCAAAAAGAATAACAGGAACACTAAGTTTGTTACAAGCACTTCTAAAGGACTTTTTAATGTTTTTTGAATACAAGACAAAAGGCGCTCCAAAAATTTTTGCAAAAGTATCATAATCGCTATTGCCTTCAATAATACGAACTTGCGGTGCATTAAATCGGTTTGCGCCACCAGTGTGGAAGTCAATAATATAATCTACTTTGGGAATCACTTCACTCATTAAATGGTAAGCGACTCTAGCGGCTAAAGAACCAGATTTACTTCCTGGAAAAACACGATTTAAATCTCTTCCGTCAGGAAATTCACGTTGTAAATTTATAAATCCAAAAATATTAATTACAGGCATACATATAATGGTGCCAATTTTTGGCTTGTTAATACCTTTTGCAATAAGTTGACGCACAATTTCTACACCATTTAATTCATCGCCATGAATTCCTGCAGTAAATAAAACTGTTGGACCAGGAATTTTAGAGCGATGTATTATAATAGGTACATCTACAGGAGAATTGGTATGCAATTTGGCAACACTAAACTGCACTTCAGCCGATTCGCCAAGCTTAATATTTTTATCTAAAATAGTAAGTATGCTATTGTCTTGACTCATGTGTTATGAGTTGTAATTTTTTTCAATAAATTTAATAATACTTTTAGCGATGTTACGACCAGTAGCACGTTCAATACCTTCTAATCCTGGCGTAGAATTCACTTCTAAAAGTAATGGTCCGCGTTCGCTTTGTAGCATATCTACACCACAAACTGGTAATTTTAAAGCATCGGCAGCTTTCATAGCTAATTTAAGTTCTGCTTCGCTTAATTTTATTATATCTGCGCTTCCGCCACGATGTAAATTACTTCTAAATTCGCCTTCTTTTCCTTGGCGTTTCATAGCGCCAACCACTTTACCATCTACAACTAAAGCACGTAAGTCTGCGCCGCCAGCTTCTTTTATAAATTCTTGTACAATGACTCTTGCTTGTAAACCATTAAAGGCTTCTAAAACAGATTCTGCTGCACTTTTTGTTTCGGCTAAAACAACGCCTAATCCTTGTGTGCCTTCTAGTAATTTTATAATAACTGGTGCGCCACCAACATGTTCTATCACCTCACGAGCATCGCGAGAATAGTTAGTAAAAACAGTTTTTGGCATACCAATACCTTTTTTACTTAAACGCTGAAGACTCTTTAATTTATCTCGTGAATTTAAAATAGCGTCACTAGTAACCGTTGTAAAAACATTCATCATTTCAAACTGACGTACTACAGCGCAACCATAAAATGTTACTGAAGCTCCAATTCTAGGGATAACAGCATCAACATAATCTAGATATCTGTTTTTATAAAATATAGTAGGCTTTTCTTTTTCAATAATAATATCGCACTGTAAAGGATCTATAACCTCTACTTTATGACCTTCATTTTCTGCTTCTTCTATAATTCGGTCTGTAGAGTAAAGATTAGCATTACGTGATAAAATAACAATATTCATGGTTTATTTTTTAGGTTGAAAGATTCATTTTCTAAATCGACATCTACTAAAAATTTTTTACGTAGAAATTGTCGACCAATAAGTACGGGAAATTTCATATCATCTCTTGTACTTAATGTAAGATTTATGGTGTAAGTTTTTCCGAAGAAAATAACTTGAGTTTTAATTTTGTAGCGATTCTCTACATGTCCGTTACTGCTCTTTACATCGGTTAAAGCATAAGAGTCAAAAACAACTTCCTTATCACTAAAATTTGGGTGACCTTTACTGTAAAACACGCATTTAAGTTTGCCATCTTCTGGTGTAACTTGAGAACAATGAATGGAACTAGTGTAAGCGCCAGTATCAATCTTACATTCAATATCATGTAAGTTTAATTCTGGAAAATCAATACAGTCAACGCGACCAAGTGTTTTTTTACTCATAGATTAACAAATGCTGAAGATTTGATGATGTCATTTCAGCTATGCTAATTTATAGTAAAT
>Ga0079255_1012595_pt1 | contig 16241 bp, 17 predicted proteins | sample KNS7NT10metaT_FD_77389 | JGI IMG/M metagenome (GOLD analysis project Ga0079255, IMG submission 77389) | Marine microbial communities from Southern Atlantic Ocean transect - KN S7 NT10 metaT (Metagenome Metatranscriptome) | ecosystem: Environmental > Aquatic > Marine > Oceanic | place: Southern... | reverse complement strand
CCGATTTTATTTTCGCCATTATTGTTGAAGAATACGGTTTGGTTGGTGGTCTTATTTTATTATTGATTTATATGTTCTTGCTATTCCGAATAGTTGTTGTGGCACAAAAAAGTGATTCAGTTTTTGGAAAATTGTTAGTCCTTGGAGTTGGGTTACCAATTATTTTTCAAGCCATGATTAATATGGCGGTTGCAGTCGAATTATTTCCTGTTACAGGTCAAACCTTACCATTTGTTAGTAGTGGTGGAACAAGTATTTGGATGTCATGTTTAGCAGTAGGAATCATTTTAAGTGTTAGTGCTAGACGCGAAGAAATTAAAAATAGTGAGGAAAAGGAATTTAATGGCGATCTAGAAGAAAATCCATTAGAAATTTTATCGGAAACCATTTAGCGTGAAACAAAACAATAATACATATCGAATCATTTTATCTGGTGGAGGAACAGGCGGACATATTTATCCTGCAATCGCTATTGCAAATGAGTTAAAATTACGTTTCCCTGAAGCTAAGTTTTTATTTGTAGGCGCCAAAGATCGCATGGAAATGGAAAAAGTGCCACAAGCTGGTTACGATATAAAAGGACTATGGATTACTGGTATTGAGAGAAAATTATCATTAAAAAACTTAATGTTTCCTTTTAAACTATTAAGTAGTTTATATAATGCATATAAAATTATATTGCGTTTTAAACCAGACGTTGCCATAGGAACTGGCGGTTTTGCAAGTGGTCCACTTTTACAAATAGCAAACTTAAAAAATGTGCCAACTTTGGTGCAAGAGCAAAATTCTTATCCTGGAATTACCAATAAATTATTAGGAAAAAGAGCACAAAAAATTTGTGTGGCATATGATGGTTTAGAGCGGTTTTTTCCGAAAGATAAAATTATAAAAACAGGAAATCCTGTCCGTCAGGATTTATTAAATGTTCACGCTAGAGCGGAAGAAGCTCAGGCTTATTTCAACCTAAAAAAAGACAAGAAAACATTATTAGTTCTTGGTGGAAGTCTAGGCGCAAAAGCTATAAATGAATTAGTTGAAAGTCATTTAGAATACTTTAAAGACAATAATATTCAAATCATCTGGCAATGTGGGAAATTATATCAAGAACGATTTGAAATATATAATTCAAATGAAGATGTTCAAGTTCACACATTTTTAAATCGAATGGATTTAGCGTATGCTGCAGCAGATTTCATCATTTCTCGTGCAGGAGCAAGTTCTGTTTCAGAGTTATGTATTGTTGGAAAACCTGTTGTATTTATTCCATCGCCATATGTTGCAGAAGATCATCAAACAAAAAATGCACAAGCTATTGTGAATGAAAATGCAGCAGTTTTGGTGACTCAAAATTATGTAACATCTCAATTTAAAACCCAGTTTTCTAGCCTATTAAATTCTGAAGAATTACAGCAGAAATTGAGCGAAAACATAAAAAAACTAGCTTTAGTCAACGCAACAAAAGATATCGTTGATGAGATTGAAAAACTATTGAAAAAGTAATGCAAGAACAAAAAGTAAATACAAACCAGTTTAGATATGCTAATTTCTATTTTATAGGAATTGGAGGTATTGGTATGAGTGCTTTAGCGCGTTATTTTAAATCTATGGGAAAATCTGTTGCTGGTTATGATAAAACTAAAACCGATTTAACTCAAACATTAGAAAGTTTAGATATTGCTATTCATTATAGCGATTCTGTAGCTAATATTCCGCAAGCCTATTTTAATAGCGATAAGACTTTAGTGATTTATACACCAGCAATTCCTAAGGACTCAAGAGAATTAGCTTATTTTAAAAATAGCGGTTTCGATGTTTTAAAAAGAAGTGAGGTTTTAGGTTTAATAACTGAAAAAACATTTAGCCTTGCAGTAGCAGGAACGCATGGAAAAACAACAACATCAACCATTTTAGGACATTTGTTGTGTTATTGTGATGTAGAATTAACTGCATTTTTAGGTGGAATTAGTGAGAATTACAACTCTAATTTAATCTTAAATGGGGAAAAAGTAAGTGTTATTGAAGCTGATGAGTTTGATCGTTCTTTTTTAACCTTATCTCCAGATATTGCCTGTATTACATCTATGGATGCAGATCATTTAGATATCTATGGTGATGAAGCATCTTTGCACGAATCATTTAAGGATTTTACCAAAAAATTAAAGTCTAATGGAAAACTCTTTGTAAAAAATGGGTTGCCATTAACAGGACTGACTTATGGTATTGAAGATGATTCAGATTATTCAGTACAAAACATTTATATAGAAAATGGTGCTTACGTTTTCGATATAAAAACGCCAAAAGAAACATATAACAAACTAATATTTAATTTACCAGGAAGACATAATTTGTCTAATGCATTGGTTGCTTTTTGCATGGCTTTAGAATATGGTTGTGATACAGAAAAGTTGAAAGAAGGATTAGCAAATTTTAGAGGTGTAAAAAGACGCTTTAGCTATCAAATTAAAACAGAAAACTTAGTTTATATCGATGATTACGCGCATCATCCTGAAGAAATCAATGCGGTACATCAAGCCGTAACGGAAATGTATCCAAACGAGAAAAATGTGGTGGTTTTTCAACCGCATTTATTTTCGAGAACACAAGATTTTGCCCAAGCATTTGCTGATAGTCTATCGCAATTTGATGAAGTTTTATTGTTAGACATATATCCTGCAAGAGAATTGCCAATTGAAGGTGTAACCTCAGAATGGTTGTTAAGTTTAATAAATCATTCAAACAAAAAAGTTATTAATAAGACTGAAATCATCTCGCATTTAAAAGCATCAAACGCAAAGGTGATGTTAACTTTAGGTGCAGGAGATATTGGAGCAGAAGTTAAACAAATAAAGGAAGCTTTAGAAAATGAAAATTAATTACAACTACATAAAGTTTAGTTTGTTAGCTGTTTTTATGGTGACTATTTGTTCATTTTCTGCGTCAAGAAATAAAAAGAGAATGATTAGTGCTCCAAAAGTTCAATTTGAAGGCTCAAATAACCTGTTTATAACCAGTGAAGCTGTTAGTAACTTGTTAATACAAAATATAAACAAAGCTAAAAACCATACAAAAGAAGCTTTAGATTTGAATAGTTTAGAGCAGTCGTTAACGAGTAGTCCAATGATTTCAAAAGCAGAGGTTTACGTTAATACGCAAGGAGATTTAAGTGCTAAAGTAATACAAAAGCAACCTATTGCTAGAGTAGTTGCTGGTGCGCAGTATTATTTGGATAGTGATGGCGGTACAATGCCACTATCTAAAAACTATACCGAACGCGTGCCATTAGTCACTGGTGAAATTAATAAAAAGAAGCTTGATAACATTTGGAAATTAGCAACTTATGTTAAAAACGATTCGTTTTTAAAAAAGCAAGTTGTTGAGATTAATGAAGATGACAAAAATAAACTAAGCATAAAAATCCGAGAAGCGAATTTCAATATTCAATTGGGAGATTTGGAGCATTTAGATAAAAAAATTAATAATCTAAAGGCGTTTTTTATTCAAGCGTCTAAAGAAAATGTATTAAACCAATACAAAACAGTGAATTTGCAATTTGATAACCAAGTTGTTTGTACCAAAGTATAAGTTATGGAACAAAATATTGCAGTCGGATTAGATATAGGAACCACAAAAATTGTGGCGATGATTGGTCGTAAAAATGAATACGGCAAAGTCGAAATTTTGGGTATAGGAAAATCTAAAAGTTTAGGTGTTCATCGTGGTGTTGTAAATAATATTACACAAACGATACAATCTATTCAGTTAGCCATTCAAGAAGCAGAAGTTGAGGCTTCCGAAAAAATTGAAGCCGTAACCGTTGGTATTGCTGGACAACACATCCGTAGTTTACAACATAGCGATTACATTACTAGAGCCAATAGTGATACAGTTATTTCAGAAGATGATATAGATCGTTTAATCAATCAAGTTCACAAATTAGTGATGCTTCCAGGTGAAGAAATAATTCACGTTTTGCCACAAGAATATAAAGTTGATGGTCAGGCTGAAATTAAAGAGCCAATTGGTATGTATGGCGGAAGATTAGAGGCTAATTTTCATGTTGTTGTTGGTCAAGTTGCTTCTATAAGAAATATTGGACGTTGTGTAAAAACGGCAGATTTAGAGTTAGAAGGAATCACATTAGAACCATTAGCATCTGCAAATGCGGTGCTTAGTCAAGAAGAAAAGGAAGCAGGAGTTGCATTAATAGATATAGGTGGAGGAACTACCGATTTGGCTGTTTTTAAAGATGGTATTATTCGTCATACTGCGGTTATTCCATTTGGAGGAAATGTTATTACAGAAGATATTAAGGAAGGTTGTTCAATTATTGAAAAACAAGCCGAACTTTTAAAAGTGAAATTTGGTAGCGCTTGGCCAGGTGAAAATAAAGACAATGAAATTGTGTCAATTCCTGGACTTAGAGGTCGCGAGCCTAAAGAAATCACTTTAAAAAATCTATCTAAAATAATTCATGCTAGAGTTGTTGAGATTATAGAACAAGTCTATGTAGAAATTAAAAACTACGGACATGAAGAACAAAAGAAAAAATTAATTGCAGGAATTGTATTAACAGGTGGCGGAAGTCAGTTAAAACATTTAAAACAGTTAGTTGAATATATCACAGGAATGGATACTAGAATTGGTTATCCAAACGAGCATTTAGCAGGAAATAGCGATGAGATTGTAACCAGTCCATTATTTGCAACAGCAGTAGGATTAGTTATGGATGGTTTACAACGTCAGGATCGTAAAAGAGAAGAAGCTGCAGATAATTTTTTAGCTTCAGGAGAAACTGAAACTATAGAAAATGAAGAAACTCAAGTAGAGGATAATCCAAACGAAATAGAAAATACTACAGAGGAAGAAAGTCCAATTCAAGAAACTAAAAAGCCAAGACGTTCGTTTTTAGATTCATTAACCGAAAGATTAAAGGATTTTTTAGACAACGCAGAATAATAAAAAATTAAAAGAGAAAACCAGCAAAAATCAGAATTTATGAGCAGCAACAACGAATTCGGAAATATTTCATTCGATTTGCCTAAAAACCAATCGAATGTTATAAAAGTTATTGGCGTCGGCGGTGGCGGTAGTAATGCAATTAATCACATGTTCCAGCAAGGTATAAAAGGGGTAGACTTTGTTATATGTAACACAGATTCTCAAGCACTTCAAAATAGTGGTGTGCCTAATAAAATTCAATTAGGTGTTCACTTAACAGAAGGATTAGGTGCAGGAGCAAATCCACAAGTTGGAGAGCAATCTGCAGTAGAAAGTTTTGAAGAAATTAAACGTATGTTAGACACCAATACCAAAATGGTGTTTATTACCGCAGGTATGGGCGGCGGAACAGGTACTGGTGCTGCTCCAGTAATTGCAAAAATGGCTAAGGAATTAGACATTTTAACCGTTGGTATTGTTACTATTCCTTTTCAGTTTGAAGGGAAAATGCGTAATGAACAAGCACAATTAGGTGTTGAGAAATTGCGTAAAGAGGTAGATTCATTAATTGTAATTAATAATAATAAACTTCGTGAAGTTTACGGAAATCTTGGTTTTAAAGCTGGATTTTCTAAGGCTGATGAAGTTTTAGCAACCGCTTCTAGAGGTATTGCCGAAGTAATTACACATCACTATACTCAAAACATCGATTTACGTGACGCGAAAACAGTACTAAGTAATAGTGGTACTGCAATAATGGGATCTGCAACATCTTCTGGTCAAAATAGAGCGCAAGATGCTATAAAAAATGCTTTAGATTCTCCATTATTAAATGATAATAAAATTACGGGTGCCAAAAACGTGTTGTTGCTAATTGTTTCTGGAAGCCAAGAAATTACTATTGATGAGATTGGAGAAATAAACGATCATATTCAAATGGAAGCTGGTCATGGTGCAAATATAATTATGGGAGTTGGTGAAGATGAAAGTCTTGAAGAATCAATCTCTGTAACTATAATAGCGACTGGTTTTGATGTAGAGCAACAAAATGAAATTTCTAATACTGAAACAAAAAAAGTAATTCATTCTTTGGAAGATGACCAAAGTATGAAGCAAAATCTGCAAACCAAACCTGTAGTACCAACACCAGTTAAACCAATAGTTGTAGAAAAAAAACCAGATCCTATAATTAAGCACACATTAGATCTTGATGAGGATTTAAGTATTGACAATCTAGACACATCTTTAGCAGATACAAAAAAGAATTGTAACGACGATTTAGCATTAATTCCAACTAGTGAATTAATAAAAAATATTGATGTGGTTTATGATGAGGTTTCTGTTAATGTTAACGATTTTAATGATTTTGTTATCACTTCAACCAATACTGAACCTGTATTTGAGTCAGAAGAAAAAATTGAAGAAGACCAAAACCAAATAACCTTAAGCTTCGATTTACCTTTTAACGAAACCGTAGATTTTGTTGAAAAAGAAGAAGTCGTAGATGAAATTCCATCTGAAGAAATTAAAGAAGTTGAAGCTGAAGCTATTCAACCAATAGTACATCAATTAACAGAAGAAGAAAAAGATATTGAAGTAAGAGACGAAGTTGAAATTATTCCTATTACTGAAACAACTAATTCTGGCGAAATTAGATATGCTTTAGATGATTATGAATTAGAAGAATCTTCTATGAACAATAAAGTTGCTGAGCCTGAACCAGTAGTAGAAGAAGAAGGTAAGGATATCGTTTTAAAAGAAAATACTTCAGAAGAAGAAGAATCTCTAGTAGAACCAGAAACAGAAATAGATCCAATCCATACACCAATAGCTGAGTTGTTAAAAAGTAGAGCTGATGAACGTCGTAAAAAGATGAAGCTTTTTAATTATAAATTCAACAATGCGAAAATTGATGAAATAGAAAAAGAGCCAGCATATAAAAGGCAAGGTCTAGATTTAAAAGAAGGTTTACATTCTTCTGAAAATAAGAATTCTAGAACTATGTTAGGAACCGATGAAAATGATGAAATTCAACTAAGAAACAACAATTCATTTTTACATGACAATGTGGATTAATTAACTTTAAAACCAATAATAGAACCCAAATTATAATTAAGTTTAGTTTGGGTTTTATTTTTTTAACTTAGCACAAAAATATAATTATGAGCTTATCTACAGATATAATGACTGCGTTAAAAGCAGCAATGAAAAGTAAAGACCAAACAGCATTAACAGCATTAAGAGCGGTAAAGTCTGCTATTTTATTAGCACAAACTGAAACTGGTTCCAAAGAAGAATTAACCGAAGAGCAAGAACTTAAAATCTTGCAGAAACAAGTGAAGCAACGTAAAGATAGCGCAGCTGTCTTTTTAGATCAAGGTCGTGAAGATTTAGCTGCCCCAGAATTAGCTGAAGCAGAAGTTATTTCTCAGTTTTTACCAGAAGCTATGAGTGAAGCCGATATAAAAAAGGCAGTACAAGCTGCAATTTCACAAACTGGTGCAGATGGAATGAAAGATATGGGGAAAGTTATGGGACTTGTAAGTAAAGAGCTTGCTGGAAGAGCTGACGGAAAAACAATTTCTAATATCGTTAAAGCTGAATTAGCCTCCTAGGTTAGGTGAAATTGCTTTATATTTAAGAATACTAATAAATAGCTTAAAGACTTACTTTAAGCTATTTTTGTTTTAATAAACATCTATGCCAAGTTTAGCTATCGAAAATCCTACTTTCTATTCATTTTTTAATGCCTTTTTATTACTTCTAAGTATATGGCTGTTTTACAAAATTACTGAGCGTTTGTATTACAGATTATTTAATAAATCGCTATTCATTCATTTTTATATTTTTAAGAAGAAGTTATCTTTTGAAGACCAAAATTACTTAGATTCTAATTTTAAATTTTATGCTAATCTTAGTAAAACCAAAAAAAGTTATTTTGAACATCGCTTAGTAAATTTCATTCAAAAAAAAGAATTTATAGGTAGAGATGATTTAGAGATAACTAATGAAATGAAGCTACTTGTAGGAGCAACTGCTACTATGTTAACGTTTGGCATGAAAACGTATTTAATTGAAGTTTTGCAGCGTATTATAATTTATCCTGAAGCTTTTTATTCAACTATAAGTGAAGCAAACCATAAAGGAGAATTCAATCCGAAATTAAAGGCTATCGTTTTTTCTTGGAAAGATTTTTTGGAAGGTTATGAAATTGAAAATGATAATTTAAACTTAGGTATTCACGAATTTACTCACGCTATTCATTTTAATAGCTTAACTAATAATAGTTATAGTTCTAAAATTTTTAAAAGAAACTTTAATGCGTTAGCGCTATTTTTAAGTCAAAATGAACTTTTAAGAAAAGACTTAATCACATCTCAATACTTTAGGGATTACGCATTTACCAATCAGTTTGAGTTTTTAGCCGTTTTAATTGAAAATTATATAGAAACACCAGAAAATTTTAAAAGCCATTTCCCTAATTTGTATAAAAAGGTGAAACAGCTTTTAAATTTCAGTTTAATTTAGGTTCTATTATTTATTTGCTAATTGCTTCAGTCTAGCTATTGTTTTAGGTTGATCTTCACTTTTAAATACGTGACTACCAGCAACAAAAACATTAGCACCAGCTTCTACTAATTTTTCAATATTTTTATCGGTTACGCCACCATCAATTTCAATTAAAGTATCCAAACCTTGTTCGTCTATCATTTTGCGCAACTTTTTCACTTTATTATAAGTGATTTCTTCAAATTTTTGCCCACCAAATCCTGGATTAATAGACATAATAAGAACCATATAACATTCTGGTAATATATCTTCTAGAACTGAAACTGGTGTTGTTAGGTTTAAAACAACTCCAGCTTTACAACCTGCATCTTTAATTTGTCTTAGTGTTCTATGTAAATGCACAGTCGATTCGTAATGAACCGTAATAATATCTGCTCCAACTTTAGCAAATTCTTCAATGTATCTCTCAGGTTTTTCAATCATTAAATGAACATCTAACGGTTTTGTAGCATGCTTTTTTATAGCTTGAATCACAGGCATTCCGTAAGAAATGTTAGGAACAAAATGACCATCCATTACGTCAATGTGAAACCAATCGGCATCACTATTATTAACCATTTCTGTATCGCGTTGTAGGTTGCCAAAATCTGCAGCAAGCATAGATGGCGCAATTAAATTTGAAGACATAAGTTGTTGTGTTTTTAAGGTACAAATATATTAAAATAAAAACCCTTAGCGCTAACTAAGGGTTTTGAAATTATAAGCCGAAATTTAGATGTTATCCTAAATAAGTTTTAAGTATTTTACTTCTAGACGTATGTTTTAAACGTCGAATAGCTTTTTCTTTAATTTGTCTTACACGTTCACGAGTTAAATCGAAAGTTTCACCTATTTCTTCTAAAGTCATAGGATGTTGGTTTCCTAAACCAAAGTATAAACGAATAACGTCTGCTTCACGAGGCGTTAAAGTTTCTAAAGCGCGCTCAATTTCTGTACGCAAAGATTCGTGTAATAATTCACGATCTGGATTTGGTGACTCACCTGAATTTAAAACATCGTATAAGTTAGAATCTTCACCTTCAACTAACGGCGCATCCATACTAACGTGACGACCAGAATTTTTCATAGACTCTTTAACATCGTTAATAGTCATGTCTAACTCTTTTGCAATTTCTTCAGGACTTGGCGGACGTTCGTGAGCTTGTTCTAAATGAGCAAAAGTTTTATTAATTTTATTAATAGAACCAATTTTATTTAATGGTAAACGTACAATACGTGATTGTTCAGCTAAAGCTTGTAAGATAGATTGACGAATCCACCAAACAGCATAAGAGATAAATTTAAAACCACGAGTTTCATCAAAACGCTGCGCTGCTTTTATTAACCCTAAATTACCTTCGTTAATTAAATCTGGTAATGTTAATCCTTGATTTTGATATTGTTTTGCTACAGAAACCACAAAACGTAAGTTAGCTTTAGTTAATTTCTCTAAAGCAATTTGATCTCCAGCTTTTATGCGTTGTGCTAATTCTACTTCTTCATCTGCAGTAATAAGGTCTACTTTACCTATTTCTTGTAAATATTTATCTAAGGATGCAGTCTCACGATTTGTTACCTGCTTGGTAATTTTAAGTTGTCTCATTTAAAAGTTTGGGCTTTAAATTAATAAGTCTTCAATTACTTATACGTGAGATTCTTTAAAATGTTACAAAAAGACATAAAAAAAACCGAGATGACTCGGTTTTTATATAAATGAGTGACAAAATTAGTTTTTATCTGGGTCAATTTCTTCTGCTGCGTTTTCAATTGCTTCACCAGCTTCTTGAGTTTCCTCTACTGCACTATCAACAGATTCACCAATAGCTTCAAATGTACCATCAGCTGCTTCTTCAACGTCATCTGCTGCTTCTTCTATAGATTCTTCAGCTTGCTCGATTGTTACATCAACATCTTTTTTTTCTTCTCTACAAGATGTAAAACATACGGCTAAGGAGAATAACATTGCTCCTGTAAAAATTAATTTTTTCATAATGATTAGTTTAAATTGTTTTAACAAATTAATGAATATTTAAATTCTTTTTGTGTTCTATTAATTCAATTTTAACATAATTGTTAAATTATTTATCATCATATTTTGTTGCTTCCTTAACTTTTTCTTTTGCATCATTCAAAACCTTTTTAGTAGCTTCTTCGGTTTCTTTTAGTGCTTCTCCTGTTTTTTTAATGACTTCCTTAGTGTCTTCTTTTATATTTTCAACTGTTTTCTTTGAAGCATCAGAAATTTCACTGAAAGTATTTTTTGTTGTGTCAACTGCCTCGTTAACATTATCATCTTTTTCTTCAGATTTTTTCTTCTCCGTACATGATGTGAACATCATTAAAATTAATATTGTAAAAAATAGTAATTGCTTCATTTTTTTAGTGTCAAACTTTCTTGTTTTTGTCTATATACGTAACAATTTGTTTTGTGGCTCCAGTTTTAGACGAAATAAACATTTTAGCATTTTGTCCCATGTTTTCTAAAACGTTGTAGTTTTTTAAAATAGTAGTTAGTTTTTCTTCAAAATCTAAATTGCTGTAAATATCAAAAGCTCCTTTAGCTTCAACTAAGGCTTTTGCTTCAGGAAATTTTTCGTGATTTTTTCCAAACAAAATTGGAACTCCAAAAGTGGCAGGTTCCAAAATATTGTGTAAACCAGTTTTTCCAGCTGCACCACCAACGTAGGCAATATCAGCATAGCTGTAAGCTTTACTTAATAAACCAATAGTATTCAAAATAAAAACTGATGCACTTTTTAAATCTTGTTGTTTCATTTTAGAAAATAAAACCTGCTCTTTATTAATTTTTCGACTTAAAGCATTAATTTTTTCGTCGTTAATTTCATGTGGTGCAATTAAAAATTTGATGTCGTTAGAACTGTTATTAATAAAGTCTAAATAAAGTTTTTCGTCTGCTTCCCAAGAGCTTCCAAAAACAATAAGTGTTTTGCCATCTTTAAAACTTTCAATAAAGTCTACTGTGTTATCCATTGATAACTGATTTGTCACGCGATCAAATCTTGTGTCTCCAGAATGTGTACAATTATTATAATTAATGTTTCTTAGTAATCCTAACGATATTTTATTTTGTGTAAAAATATGATTGAAACTTAAAAGAGCATTTCTAAACAAACTACCATACCATTTAAAATATATTTGGTTAGGTCTAAAAGCTGCTGAAATTAAAATAGAATCAAATTGATGTTTTTTTAACTCTTGCATGTAGTTTGGCCAAATATCATATTTTACAAAAATGCTTAATTCGGGTTTTAAGAACGTGATTAATTTTTTTGCATTTTGTTTGGTGTCAAGAGGCAAGTAAATAACAACGTCTGCGATAGGACTGTTTTTTCTTATCTCATATCCAGAAGGCGAAAAAAAGCTCAACACAATTTTGTGTTTTGGGTATTGTTTTTTTACTTCTTCAAAAACAGGTAAACCTTGCTCATATTCTCCTAATGATGCACAATGAAACCAAATAATTTTGTCATTTTTAGGAATGTTACGCTCTAAAATTTTAAAACTTTTGTTTCTGCCAACAACGCCTTTTTCAATTTTTTTATTGAAAAGACCAACTAATTTCAGACCACAAGAAACAAGTATTATAAGTATGTTGTAAATAAAATTCACCATAAAATATTTAAGCTAAAATACATTTCTTTGCGCTTTTTTCGTTGTTTTAGGTAGGCGAATTTCGTAATATTGTTATATGAGAAAAATACAAATGGTAGACCTTAAAGGTCAGTACGAAAAAATAAAAGAAACCGTAAGTAGCTCTATGCAATCGGTTTTAGATACCACATCATATATCAATGGACCTTTAGTTCATCAATTTCAAAAGAATTTAGAAAGTTACTTAAATGTTAAACACGTCATTCCATGTGCAAATGGAACCGATGCACTTCAAATTGCTATGATGGGTTTAGGTTTAAAACCAGGCGATGAAGTTATTACTGCCGATTTTACTTTTGCAGCAACCGTAGAAGTTATTGCTTTATTAAACTTAACACCAGTTTTGGTAGATGTTAATGAAGATGATTTTAATATTAATATCGATGCTATAAGAAAAGCAATTACACCAAAGACAAAAGCTATAGTTCCAGTGCATTTATTTGGACAATGTGCCAATATGGAAGCTATTATGGAAATAGCAAAAGAGCATAATTTGTATGTTATTGAAGATAATGCACAAGGCATTGGCGCAAATTACACGTACAGTAATGGTGAAAAAGCAAAATCAGGAACTATTGGTCATGTCGCATCAACGTCATTTTTTCCGTCTAAAAATTTAGGTGCTTATGGCGATGGTGGCGCTATTTTCACAAACGATGATGATTTAGCACATACCATTCGTGGAATTGTTAACCATGGAATGTATGAGCGCTATCACCACGATGTTGTTGGTGTTAACTCTCGTTTAGATTCTTTACAAGCTGCAGTTTTAGACGCTAAATTGCCGCATTTAGATGCTTATAATGCAGCAAGAAGAAACGCTGCAAAAAAATATAACGAAGCTTTTAAAAACGACCCAAATATTATTACCCCAAAAACTGTAAATGGTTGCGATGGTATTTGTAGTACTTGCGATTGTCATGTGTTTCATCAATACACCTTAAAAGTTAAAAATATAGATCGTGATGCTTTAGTTAAGCATTTAAATGCAAACGATATTCCATGTGGTGTTTATTACCCAATTCCGCTACATTTACAAAAGGCGTATAAAGACGAACGTTATAATGAAGCCGATTTTCCAGTAACTAATCAATTAGTAAAAGAAGTCATTTCGTTACCAATGCATACCGAATTAGATGATGAACAAATTGATTTTATTACCAATACGGTAAAAGCATTAGTAAATAAATAATTTTAAGACGTTACCTAAAGGTCAGGTTTTCCATTATATCTTTTTTTTGCATAAGCGCAACAAAAATAAGGATGCCATTTCAACCCTTAACGCAAAACACAAACGCTTATGAAAATTTTAGTTACAGGTGGATTAGGTTATATAGGTTCTCACACAGTTGTAGAGCTTCAAAATAACGGTTTTGAAGTTGTTATTATAGACGATTTGTCAAACACATCTAAAAACGTATTAAATGGTATTGTAGCAATTACAGGAATTACACCTAATTTTTACGAGTTAGATTTAAAAGACGAAACTAAAGTCAATTCATTTTTTAAACAGCACAATGATATTTCTGGTGTTATTCACTTTGCAGCCTACAAAGCAGTAGGCGAAAGTGTAGAAAACCCTTTAATGTACTATAAAAATAATTTGGTGACTTTAATTAATATGATTTCTAATTTAGAAAAACATCAAATTTCAAATTTTATTTTTAGTTCATCTTGCACGGTTTATGGCGAATCTAAGGAACAACCAATAACCGAAAATGCAACCATTTTAAAAGCAGAATCGCCTTATGGAAACACCAAGCAAATAGGTGAAGAAATTATAGCAGATGTATGCAAAGCCAACAAAAATTTTAAAGCTATAGCATTGCGTTATTTTAATCCTGTTGGCGCACACGAATCGGCAAAAATAGGAGAGTTGCCTCTAGGAATACCACAAAATTTAGTGCCATATATTACACAAACAGCAGTAGGAATTAGAGAGCAACTTCAAGTTTTTGGAGATGATTATCCTACGCCAGATGGTACTTGTATTCGCGATTATATTCATGTGGTAGATTTAGCGCAAGCGCACGTAAAAGCTTTACAAACTTTAATTGATAATAAGTTAGATGCTAATTACGATGTGTTTAATTTAGGTACAGGAAAAGGAAGTTCTGTTTTAGAAGTTGTTAAAACTTTTGAAAAAGTTTCAGGACAAAAACTAAATTATAAAATAGCGCCAAGACGTTCAGGCGACATTATTACTGCTTTTGCCGATACTACTAAAGCTAAAGATATTTTAGGCTGGGAAACTAAACTCACTTTAGAAGACGCATTAAAGTCTTCTTGGAAATGGCAATGTAACTTATAATTAATATTGATTAACAATGGTTTAACATTATATTGTTGTGTTTGGCTTTAATAACTTTTAGTTTTGTAATCAAATGATATTTGAAAACATGAAACTGATTAAAGTAAAAAGACACACAAGATTAGAAAACAGATTTGCGCCTAAAATGGGACGTGTCAACGCAAAAGTAACGTATATCAAAAAGCAATTTTTAGGCTTAACTATTGCAACGTTACACAAGTACAGAGAAACTTATAATGGTGCTGTTAAAGATTGTGCTGAATGCCAATTAAGCCGCTAAAATAATTTTAAAGTCAAAAAAAATGCGAAAGTTAACCTTTCGCATTTTTTTTGTTTGTTATTCCAGCTACCAATAAGCAGCCTAGTCCAACCATTACCGAAACATCGGCAATATTGAAAATACCTGTTTTAATTGGTCCGCCAAAATCTATATGCATAAAATCTGTTACTGAACCATAAACAATGCGATCAAACACATTGGCTATTCCGCCACCAATAATGCAACAAAAACCAACTAAAGACATTTTATCTATAGTTTTGTCTTTAATAATCATGTGCAGCACAAAACCTAAAACAGCAATAGGTAATAACCATAGTAATGCTATTTTAATCATAGGATGAAAATCGCCACCTAAACCCAAAAAAGCACCATCATTTTCTACATTATTAAGTGTGAAAACTGAGCCCAAAACATGAACTTCTTCATATGGTGTTAAATAAATTCTTGCTACGACCTTACTTATTTGATCAATAGCAATATTGAAAATTATAAGTATTAAAATATAGGTGTTTCTTTTAGACATTAAGCTTGAGTTTCAAATGTTGCTGAAGCAGTTTCTGCATTTCGGTCAATCTTTTTAACTAAGCCTTGTAATACTTTTCCTGGTCCAACTTCTGTAAATAAGCTTGCGCCATCGGCAATCATTTGTTGTACAGATTGTGTCCAACGAACTGGAGCAGTTAATTGCGAAATTAAATTGGCTTTAATGTCGTTTTCATCGGTAATAGCACTAGCTGTTACATTTTGGTAAATTGGGCAATTAGGCTTGTTAAACGTAGTATTTTCAATAGCAGCAGCTAATTCCTCGCGAGCAGGTTCCATCATTGGTGAGTGGAATGCGCCACCAACAGGTAAAACTAATGCACGTCTTGCGCCAGCTTCTTTTAAAGCTTCACAAGCTTTGTTTATTGCTTCTACTTCTCCTGAAATAACTAATTGTCCAGGACAGTTGTAATTAGCAGCGACAACAACGCCATCAATATCATTACAAACTTTTTCAACAACAGCATCTTCTAAACCTAAAACTGCCGCCATAGTACTTGGTGTAGCTTCACAGGCTTTTTGCATCGCTAAAGCGCGTTGTGATACTAACTTTAAGCCATCTTCAAAACTCAACGCGCCAGCAGCAACTAATGCCGAAAATTCGCCTAATGAATGGCCAGCAACCATTTCTGGTTTAAAATCGTCACCTAAAGTCTTTGCTAAAATAACTGAATGTAAAAATATAGCTGGTTGCGTCACTTTGGTTTCTTTTAATTGCTCTGCAGTACCTTCAAACATAATGTCGGTAATATTAAAGCCTAAAATGTCGTTCGCTTTTTCAAACAATTCTTGAGCTTCTGCTGAGTTTTCGTATAAGTCTAAGCCCATTCCTGAAAATTGAGCGCCTTGACCTGGAAATATATATGCTTTCATGATTTCTTAATATTAAAGCTGCTAAAATAAACTATTGTTATTCAATTTACAAGGTTTAACATTTTAAGAGTTAAT
>Ga0079255_1015865_pt1 | contig 16852 bp, 12 predicted proteins | sample KNS7NT10metaT_FD_77389 | JGI IMG/M metagenome (GOLD analysis project Ga0079255, IMG submission 77389) | Marine microbial communities from Southern Atlantic Ocean transect - KN S7 NT10 metaT (Metagenome Metatranscriptome) | ecosystem: Environmental > Aquatic > Marine > Oceanic | place: Southern... | reverse complement strand
TGCCGATGTAGCTCAGCTGGCTAGAGCAGCTGATTTGTAATCAGCAGGTCGGGGGTTCGAGTCCCTCCATCGGCTCATGAAACATCTTTAGATTGGGGGGATACTCAAGCGGCCAACGAGGACAGACTGTAAATCTGTTGGTTTATACCTTCGAAGGTTCGAATCCTTCTCCCCCCACAAGAAGATTTATAAGCGGGAGTAGCTCAGTTGGTAGAGCGTCAGCCTTCCAAGCTGAGGGTCGCGAGTTCGAGTCTCGTCTCCCGCTCATATTTAGCTTTTTAAACGAACTCAGTGCCGGTGTAGCTCAGGGGTAGAGCGCTTCCTTGGTAAGGAAGAGGTCACGAGTTCAATTCTCGTCATTGGCTCGAAAGTTTGTGTGACATTCACTCGTGAAAATGGGTGAAATTTCGCATATTTTAAAGGTAGGTTTTTAAATAGTATATTAACAAGTAACAAATAAAAAATGGCTAAGGAAACATTTAATCGTTCCAAACCACACGTAAACATTGGAACAATCGGACACGTCGATCATGGTAAAACAACTTTGACTGCAGCAATCGCAGCAGTACTTCATAAGAAAGGTTTTGCTGAATCACGTGATTTTGATACAATTGACAACGCTCCAGAGGAGAAAGAGCGTGGTATTACTATTAACACGTCTCACATTGAGTACGAAACTGATAATCGTCACTATGCACACGTTGACTGTCCAGGTCACGCCGACTATGTTAAGAACATGGTAACGGGAGCTGCTCAGATGGATGGTGCAATATTGGTTGTTGCTGCGACTGACGGGCCTATGCCTCAAACTCGTGAGCACATCCTACTTGGACGTCAGGTTGGTGTACCAAGAATTGTAGTATTCATGAACAAGGTTGATCTTGTGGATGACGAAGAGTTATTGGAATTAGTAGAGTTAGAAATTAGAGAACTTCTATCTTTTTATGATTATGATGGTGATAATACACCAATCATTAAAGGATCTGCTCTTGGAGCATTGGAAGGAAACGATAAATGGGTTGGTGCTATCGATGAATTGATGGATGCAGTTGATTCTTATATTGAACTTCCTCCACGTGAAGTTGATAAGCCTTTCTTGATGCCTGTTGAGGATGTATTCTCGATTACTGGTCGTGGTACTGTTGCAACTGGTCGTATTGAAACTGGTGTAATCAATTCTGGTGAAGAGGTAGATATCTTAGGAATGGGTGCAGAGAAATTAACTTCTACTGTAACTGGTGTTGAGATGTTCCGTAAGATTTTGGATAGAGGTGAAGCTGGTGATAACGTTGGTCTTCTTTTAAGAGGTATCGATAAAAAGGATATCCGTAGAGGTATGGTTATCTGTAAGCCAGGTACTACAACTCCACATGCTAAATTTAAAGCTGAGATATACGTATTGAAGAAAGAAGAGGGTGGTCGTCATACACCATTCCACAATAGATACCGTCCACAGTTTTACTTCCGTACTACGGATGTAACTGGTGAAATCATCTTGGGTGAAGGCCGTGATATGGTTATGCCTGGAGATAACGTATCTATTACTGTAGAATTAATCGTACCAGTAGCAATGGACAAAGGTCTACGTTTTGCAATCCGTGAGGGTGGTAGAACTGTAGGTGCTGGACAGGTTACTGAGATTATTGAGTAATTCAATATAAATTATAGAAATTAGGGGAGTTTTTTGGCTCCCCTTTTTCTACGGGTGTAGCTCAGTTGGTAGAGTACTGGTCTCCAAAACCATTGGTCGTGGGTTCGAATCCTACCGCCCGTGCAAAATAGAAAAATAGTGGCAAATATTGTTGAATACCTTCAGGATACAGTACACGAGTTAGTTCATAAAGTGAGCTGGCCAACTTGGACTGAATTGCAAAACAACACGATTATGGTTGTGATTGGTTCTGTGATTTTTTCTCTCTTGATATTTGTTATGGATTTCATCTTTGGTGTGAATCCGTCAACATATATGTGGGAAGGAGTTTTAGGATTGATATACCCATAATTTAGTATTGAATGCTTTAATTGAAACAGAGCTGTGGAAGAAGTTAAAAAAAGATGGTACGTCGTTCGCGCCATAAGCGGTAAAGAAAACATGGTCAAGGATTACCTTGAGATGGAAGTAAACCGTTTAAAAATGAACGATTATTTTGGTCAGATTCTTATACCTACTGAAAAGGTGTTCCAAATTCGTAATGGAAAGAAAATTAGTAAAGAGAAAGCATATCTTCCTGGTTATGTTCTTGTAGAGGTAGCACTTGTTGGTGAAGTGCCTCACGTAATTAAAGGTCTGCCAAACGTTATTGGTTTTCTAGGGGCAGAAAAAGGAGGTGATCCTTTGCCGATGAGACAAGCAGAAGTAAATCGAATCTTAGGTAAGGTGGATGAATTATCCGAGACTGAAGAGGAAATGAAGATACCTTTTGTTGTTGGTGAATCAGTTAAAGTAATTGATGGACCATTTAATAATTTCAATGGTACCATAGACGAAATAAACGAAGAGAAAAAGAAATTAAAAGTAATGGTGAAAATATTTGGCCGAAAGAATTTGGTCGAATTGAGCTATATGCAAGTTGAAAAAGAAAGTTAAATAAGTATTTTAACCAGTAGAAGTGGCTGCGATGATTAAAGCTTCCCATCGATCTTCCACGTTAGTACTACACAATATATATACAAATGGCTAAAGAAGTAGCAGGATTGATCAAATTACAGATCAGAGGTGGTGCAGCTAATCCTTCTCCTCCTGTTGGTCCCGCACTAGGTGCAAAAGGGGTTAACATAATGGAGTTCTGTAAGCAGTTCAACGCAAGAACGCAAGACAGAGCAGGAAAAGTTTTACCAGCGGTTATTACTGTTTACAGTGATAAATCGTTTGATTTTGTAATCAAAACTCCACCAGCAGCAGTACAATTAAAAGAAGCTGCTAAATTGAAAAGTGGATCTCCAGAACCAAACAGAGTAAAAGTCGCAGCAGTAACTTGGGATCAAATCAAGGTGATTGCTGAAGACAAACTGCAGGATATGAACTGTTTTACAGTTGAATCAGGTATGAAAATGGTTGCTGGGACAGCAAGAAGTATGGGAATTACTGTTAAAGGTACATTTCCTAATAACTAAAAAACATAAATCATGGGACGTATTTCTAAAAAGAGAAAAGAAGCACTTTCTAAGTATGACTTAGAGAAAGCTTATTCGTTAACTGAGGCGTGTGATTTAGTTAAGGAAATTACTAAAACTAAATTCGATGCTTCTGTTGATGTAAGTGTACGATTAGGGGTTGATCCTCGTAAAGCAAATCAAATGGTAAGAGGTACCGTAGCTTTGCCTCACGGAACTGGTAAGGATGTTAAAGTACTTGTACTTTGTACTCCTGATAAGGAAAGTGACGCGAAAGAAGCAGGTGCTGATTATGTTGGATTAGATGAGTACATTGAGAAAATCAAAGGTGGATGGACTGATGTTGACGTTATTATTACTATGCCGTCAGTGATGGGTAAAGTTGGAGCACTTGGTCGTGTTTTAGGACCGAGAGGTTTGATGCCTAACCCAAAAACTGGTACAGTAACAATGGATGTTGGTAAAGCAGTTCAAGAAGTGAAAGCTGGTAAAATCGATTTCCGTGTTGATAAATTCGGTATTGTTCATTCTAACATCGCGAAAGCTTCTTTCGATGGTGCGAAGATTAAAGACAATGCGTTAGAATTGCTTACAACATTGATTAAAATGAAACCGGCAGCAGCTAAAGGTACTTATATTAGAAGTATCTATATGAGCTCGACGATGAGTCCAAGTATTCAGATTGATGCTAAATCTGTTGTCGCTTAAAAACTTAAATTATGAACAGAGAAGAAAAAGCGAAGTACATTGAAGATTTGACAACTGAAATTCAGGAGTCAGGTATCTTCTATTTGGCAGATACGTCTGAGTTGACAGTAGAGAAAATTAACGATTTACGTGGTAAGTGCTTTAAAAACAATATTCGCCTGAAAGTGGTTAAAAACACTTTGCTTGAAAAAGCAATGGCTAATGTTGCAGATAAAGACTTAGTAGATCTTAAAGGAGTATTGTCAGGTCCTACATCTGTCATGTTTGCTGAAGTTGGTAACTCACCAGCTAAAGTGATCAAAGATTTCCGCAAGAAAAATGCAAAACCTATTTTAAAGGGTGCATTTATAGAACACGCAATATACGTTGGTGATGAGCATTTAGACACTCTAACAGAAATCAAGAGTAAAGAAGAGCTTATCGCAGATATTATTGCATTGCTTCAGAGTCCAGCGAAAAACGTTGTGTCTGGTCTTAAAGGGCAAGGTGGGAAAATTGCAGGAATCATAAAAACGCTCTCAGAAAGAGCATAAGTTAATTAATAATTATTTTTGAACCTTTATTTAAATAAAATAAAATGGCTGAGTTAAAAGAAATCGCAGAAACGCTAGTAAATCTTACAGTAAAAGACGTAAACGAACTAGCAGAAATCCTCAAAGAGGAGTATGGTATTGAACCAGCAGCTGCTGCAGTAGCAGTTGCAGGTGGTGGAGTTGCCGGAGGTGGTGAAGCTGCTGAAGAAAAATCAGAGTTCGACGTAATCCTTAAAGCTGCCGGAGGTAGTAAATTGGCAGTCGTAAAGTTAGTTAAAGAATTAACTGGACTTGGATTAAAAGAAGCTAAAGAACTAGTTGACAACGCACCTTCTCCAGTTAAGGAGGGAGTAGCAAAAGACGAGGCAGAAGGACTTAGATCTTCATTAGAAGAAGCTGGAGCTGAAGTTGAAGTTAAGTAAGTTTTTAACTTATTATACAGTACAGGCATCCCCGATTTTCGGGATGCCTTGTGCTGTTTTTATGCGTTTTAACGCAATTGGTTCTTTTTTATCTAATAAAAATTAGTAGTCTTGGCAACATCAAATAATATCGCAACAAGAATTAATTTTGCATCTAGCAAAAGTTCTTTTGAATATCCAGACTTTTTGGACATTCAATTAAAATCATTTAGAGAGTTTTTCCAATTGGAAACAACTCCAGAAAACCGCGAAAAAGAAGGCCTTTTTAAGGTATTCTCTGAAAACTTTCCTATAACGGATACTAGAAATCAGTTCGTGTTAGAGTTTTTAGACTATTTTGTTGATCCGCCACGCTACACCCTTGAAGAGTGTATCGAGAGAGGATTGACTTACAGTGTACCGCTAAAAGCCAAATTAAAATTATATTGTACAGATCCTGAACATGAGGATTTCGAAACAATAGTTCAAGATGTGTATTTGGGAACTATCCCATATATGACACCTAAAGGATCTTTTGTTGTGAATGGTGCAGAACGTGTTATCGTATCTCAGCTTCACAGATCTCCTGGTGTATTTTTTGGGCAATCAAGACACGCTAACGGAACCAAGTTATACTCTGCTAGAATTATTCCTTTCAAGGGGTCTTGGATGGAATTCGCTACAGATATCAATAATGTCATGTATGCATACATTGACAGAAAGAAAAAATTACCGGTAACTACTTTGTTTAGAGCAATTGGTTACGAGAGTGATAAAGACATTTTAGAAATCTTTGACCTTGCTGATGAAGTCAAAGCGACAAAAACAAACTTGAAAAAAGTTGTGGGTCGTAAACTTGCAGCGAGAGTGTTAAAGTCATGGGTAGAAGATTTTGTTGATGAAGATACAGGAGAGGTTGTTTCTATTGAAAGAAACGAAGTAATCTTCGATCGTGAGACTGTTCTTGAAGAAAGTCATATTGATGAAATTATAGACGCCGGTGTAAAAACAGTAATTCTTCATAAAGAAGATGTAAATTCAGCTGATTTTACAATCATATACAATACGCTTCAAAAAGATACTTCGAATTCGGAGAAAGAAGCTGTTGAACATATTTATAGACAACTACGTAACGCTGAGCCACCTGATTTTGAAACGGCTCGTAATGTTTTTGAAAAATTATTTTTCTCAGACACACGTTACGATTTAGGTGAAGTTGGTCGTTTCAGAATCAACAAGAAACTAAATATTGATCAAGAAGAAGAATCAAGAGTTCTAACGAAAAGTGATATCATCAAAATCATTAAGTACCTTATTGAGTTAATCAACTCAAAAGCAGAGGTAGATGATATTGATCACTTGTCTAACAGACGTGTTAGAACTGTAGGTGAGCAATTATATTCTCAATTCGGTGTTGGTCTTGCACGTATGGCAAGAACAATTCGTGAGCGTATGAATGTTAGAGATAATGAGGTATTTACTCCAATTGACTTAATTAATGCAAAGACACTTTCTTCTGTTATTAATTCATTCTTTGGAACGAATCAATTGTCTCAGTTCATGGATCAAACGAATCCGCTTTCTGAGGTTACTCACAAGAGAAGACTATCTGCCCTTGGACCTGGAGGTTTATCGAGAGAAAGAGCAGGTTTCGAGGTACGTGATGTTCACTATACTCACTACGGTCGTCTTTGTACAATTGAAACTCCCGAGGGACCAAATATTGGTTTGATTTCGTCACTTTGTGTATTTGCAAAAGTGAATAAATTAGGTTTCATCGAAACACCATATAGAACAGTTGAAAAGGGTAGAGTAAAATTGAGCGATGAGCCAATTTATCTTTCAGCTGAGGAAGAAGATCAAAAAATGATTGCACAGGCGAATGCGCCTATTAATGATAAAGGTGAATTCCAGGGAGACTTGGTGAAAGCGCGTGAGGAAGGAGACTTCCCAGTAGTTGACCCAAAAGAATTGGATTTAATGGATGTTGGTGCAAACCAGATTGCATCTATCGCGGCGAGTTCGATTCCTTTCTTGGAACATGATGATGCCAACCGTGCATTGATGGGATCAAACATGCAGCGTCAGGCAGTTCCATTATTGAAACCCAATTCTCCAATCGTTGGTACTGGTATTGAAAGACTAGTAGCACGTGATTCTCGTGTATTAATTAATGCAGAGGGTAATGGAGTTGTTGAATATGTTGATGCAAACGAGATTGTTATTAAGTACGAACTTTCTAAAGAAGATGAAATTGTTTCTTTTGATGGTGATACTAAGCGTTATGCATTAACAAAATTCATGAAGACGAACCAAGGTTCAACGATGAACTTGAAACCTATCGTTAAGAAAGGTGACAAGGTTGTTAAGGATCAGGTTCTTTGTGAAGGTTATGCAACGCAACAAGGAGAACTTGCACTAGGACAGAATATGAAAGTAGCCTTCATGCCTTGGAAAGGGTATAACTTTGAGGATGCGATTGTGATTTCTGAAAGAGTGGTGAGAGATGATGTATTTACTTCTATTCATATTGATGAGTACTCTCTAGAAGTGAGAGATACAAAACGTGGTATGGAAGAGTTAACTGCTGATATTCCAAACGTAAGTGAAGATGCAACGAAAGATCTTGACGAGAATGGTCTTATCAGAATTGGTGCAGAAGTAAAAGAAGGTGACATCTTAATTGGAAAAATTACTCCAAAAGGTGAAACAGATCCTTCTCCAGAAGAAAAACTACTTAGAGCAATATTTGGTGATAAAGCAGGTGATGTGAAAGATGCTTCATTAAAAGCAAGTCCATCATTGAAAGGTGTAATCATCAATAAGAAACTGTTCTCTAGAGCAGTAAAAGACAGAAAAACGAAAGCTCAAGATAAACCAATCTTAGAGCAATTGGATAGCGAATACGAAAAAGACTTAGGAAAACTTAAAGAAGTTCTAATCGAAAAGTTACTCGTGATTCTTGACGGACAAAAGTCTGCAGGTGTTACAAATAATTTCCGTGAAGAAATCATTAAGAAAGGTTCTAAGTTCTCTGAGCGTAGTTTAGGAATTATCGATTACGGAATTGTTAACCCAAGTAAATGGACAACGGATGACGCAGTGAACTCAATGGTTCAACGTGTAATTCATAACTTTAATATTAAAGCAAACGATTTATTAGGTAACTATAAACGTAAGAAATTCCACATCTCAGTTGGTGATGAACTTCCATCTGGAATTGTGAAACTTGCTAAAGTATACCTTGCTAAGAAACGTAAGTTGAAAGTAGGTGATAAGATGGCAGGACGTCACGGTAACAAAGGTATTATTGCGAACATTGTTCGTCAAGAAGATATGCCTTTCTTAGAGGATGGAACTCCGGTTGATATCGTGCTTAACCCACTTGGTGTACCATCTCGTATGAACCTTGGACAGATTTATGAAACTGTGCTTGGATGGGCTGGTGAAAAACTAGGTAAGAAATTCGCAACACCGATTTTTGATGGAGCACATCCTGATGAGATTGACAAGTATTGTGATGAAGCAGGTATTCCACGTTCTGGTAAGACATATTTGTATGATGGAGGAACAGGAGAACGTTTCCACCAGACAGCAACGGTTGGAATTATCTATATGTTGAAATTATCTCACATGGTGGATGATAAGATGCATGCTCGTTCAATCGGACCATATTCATTAATTACGCAACAGCCGCTTGGTGGTAAAGCACAGTTTGGTGGTCAGCGTTTTGGTGAGATGGAGGTTTGGGCACTTGAAGCATTCGGTGCTGCAAATATCCTTCAGGAGATCTTGACTGTTAAGTCGGATGATGTGAACGGTAGAGCGAAAGCGTACGAGGCAATTGTGAAAGGAGACAACCTTCCAACGCCTGGTATACCAGAATCATTCAACGTACTTCTTCACGAGTTAAGAGGTCTAGGACTAAATATCTCGATGGATTAATAGTCAATGTTTAATTTGAAAACACTTGTTTAAAATGGCTTATAGAAAAGATTCAGAAAATACGGTAAAAAGCTTCTCAAAAATTACTATTTCTTTGGCATCGCCAGAGCAAATACTTGAGCAATCGAGTGGAGAGGTTTTAAAGCCTGAAACAATAAATTATAGAACGTACAAACCAGAACGTGATGGTCTGTTTTGTGAGCGTATCTTCGGACCTGTAAAGGATTATGAATGTCACTGTGGTAAGTATAAACGAATTCGCTATAAAGGAATTGTTTGTGACCGTTGTGGTGTTGAAGTAACTGAGAAGAAAGTGCGTCGTGAGCGTATGGGACACATCCAATTGGTTGTTCCTGTAGCGCATATCTGGTATTTCCGTTCTCTTCCGAATAAAATCGGATACTTACTTGGTTTACCTACCAAAAAATTGGATCAAATTATCTATTACGAGAGATACGTTGTGATTCAAGCTGGTGAAGCATCTAAAGCTGACGGTGAACCTCTTGAGAAAATGGAATTTCTAACTGAAGAGGAATATTTAGATATTTTAGATACGCTTCCAAAGGAAAATCAATATTTAGAGGATTCAGATCCAAATAAATTCATCGCTAAAATGGGAGCTGATGCAGTTTATGACTTGCTTCAGCGTTTGGATTTACATACTCTATCTTATGACTTGCGTCACAAAGCAAACACTGAGACTTCAATGCAACGTAAGAACGAAGCGTTGAAGCGTCTTCAAGTGGTTGAAGCGATGCGTGACTCTCAAGATCGTATTGAAAACCGTCCGGAATGGATGATTATTAAAGTTGTTCCAGTTATTCCACCAGAATTAAGACCTTTAGTTCCTTTGGATGGTGGACGTTTCGCAACTTCTGATTTAAATGACCTTTATCGTCGTGTGATTATCAGAAATAATCGTTTAAAAAGACTGATAGAAATTAAAGCTCCTGAAGTAATTTTACGTAATGAGAAACGTATGCTTCAAGAATCTGTTGATTCACTTTTTGATAACTCTCGTAAAGCGAGTGCGGTTAAAACAGAATCAAACAGACCTTTGAAATCTTTGTCTGATTCATTGAAAGGTAAACAAGGTCGTTTCCGTCAAAACTTACTTGGTAAGCGTGTGGATTATTCTGCACGTTCGGTAATTGTTGTTGGGCCAGACCTTAAACTACATGAATGTGGTTTGCCAAAAGATATGGCTGCAGAGCTTTACAAACCATTTGTGATTCGTAAGTTGATTGAGCGTGGTATTGTAAAAACTGTAAAATCAGCTAAGAAAATTGTTGATCGTAAAGAACCAGTAGTTTGGGATATTCTAGAGAATGTAATTAAATCTCATCCTGTATTGCTTAACCGTGCACCAACTTTGCACAGATTAGGTATTCAGGCATTCCAACCAAAGCTTATTGAAGGGAAAGCAATTCGTCTTCACCCTTTAGTTTGTACTGCATTCAACGCCGATTTTGATGGTGACCAGATGGCCGTGCATTTACCACTTGGTAACGCTGCAATTTTGGAAGCTCAATTATTGATGCTTTCATCACATAACATTTTGAATCCAGCAAATGGTGCTCCTATTGCTGTACCTTCTCAGGATATGGTTCTAGGTCTTTACTACATAACAAAAGGTAGAAAGACTGACAAAGAGCGTACAATGCGTGGTGAAGGGATGACTTTCTATTCTCCAGAGGAAGTAAGAATTGCATTGAATGAAGGTGTTATTGATTTACACTCTCATATTAAAGTTAGAACTTACGACTTAAACGAAGAAGGAGAGCCGACTATTAAAATGTTGGAGACGACTACAGGTAGAGTTATCTTTAATCAGATGGTTCCACGTGAGGTTGGTTTTATCAACGATGTCTTGACTAAAAAAGCATTGCGTGATATTATTGGAAAGGTATTAAGAGTTTCTGGTACTGCACGTACTGCACAATTCTTGGATGAGATTAAAACGGTTGGTTATGATATGGCATTTAGAGGTGGACTTTCGTTCAACTTGGACGATATCATTATTCCTAAAGAAAAAGAAGAATTAGTAGATAAAGCACATGCGAGTGTTCTCGAAGTATTAGAGAACTATAACATGGGTCTGATTACAAATAATGAGCGTTACAATCAAATTATTGATATTTGGACGCGTACGAATTCAAGATTGACCCATACATTAATGGAGCAACTGAAAAACGATAACCAAGGATTTAACTCAATCTATATGATGTTTGATTCTGGAGCTCGTGGTTCGAAAGAACAAATTCGTCAGCTTTCAGGTATGCGTGGATTGATGGCAAAACCTCAAAAATCTGGTGCTTCTGCACAAGAAATTATTGAGAACCCAATTCTTTCAAACTTTAAAGAAGGACTATCAATTCTTGAGTACTTTATCTCAACTCACGGTGCTCGTAAAGGTTTGGCCGATACAGCATTGAAAACGGCCGATGCAGGTTACTTAACGCGTCGTTTAGTTGATGTTGCCCAGGATGTTGTAATTAACAGTCATGACTGTGGTACATTAAGAGGAATTGTTGCAACTCCATTGAAGAAAAATGACGATATCGTTGAGCCTTTATTTGATCGTATTGTTGGTAGAACAAGTGTTCACGATGTATACGACGATGATGATAACTTAATTGTTGAATCTGGTGCATTAATCGACGATGATAAAGGGCAAATTATTGAAGATTCAGGAATTGAAGAAGTTGAAATTCGTTCAGTTCTAACATGTGAATTGAAACGTGGTGTTTGTTCTAAATGTTATGGACGTAACCTGGCAACGCATAGAGAAGCTCAATTAGGAGATTCTGTTGGTGTTGTTGCTGCTCAGTCAATTGGAGAGCCAGGTACACAGTTAACGCTTCGTACATTCCACGTTGGTGGTACTGCCTCGAACATTGCTGATGAGAATGATTTAAAAGCAAAAGCTTCTGGTCAATTAGAAGTTGATGAGCTAAGAACGATTACCAGAACTGAAAAAGACGGTACGAAGAAAGAAATCGTAGTGGGTCGTTCAGGTGAAATTAAAATCGTTGATAAGAAAACTGGTTTAGCAGCGATGACTGCAAACATTCCTTATGGTTCTGAATTGATGATTGATGTTAATAAGAAAACTGAGATCAAAAAAGGAGATGTAATTTGTAAGTGGGATCCATATAACGCAGTAATCGTTTCGGAATATAACGGTATTTTAGAATTTGAAAACGTTATTGAAGGTATTACTTACCGTGAGGAAGTCGATGAGCAAACTGGATTTACTGAAAAAGTAATTACGGAAACGCGTGATAAAAAGAAAAACCCAACTTTATTAATTAAGAACAAAAAAGGCGACGTTTTAAAATCATACCCTGTTCCTGTAAATGCACATATTTCAGTGAAAGAAGGAGATGAAATCAAACAAGGTCAAAGCTTAGTTAAGATTCCACGTGTAGGTGGTAAAGGTGGTGATATTACAGGAGGTCTACCTCGTATTACTGAGTTGTTTGAGGCGCGTAATCCTTCTAATCCTGCAGTAGTTTCTGAAATAGATGGTATTGCAAGTTACGGAAAGATTAAACGTGGTAACCGTGAGGTTATTATCGAGGCGAAGACGGGTGAAACTAAGAAATACTTAGTGCCGCTTTCTAAACATATTCTTGTACAAGAAAATGATTTTGTTCGTGCTGGACAATCACTTTCTGATGGCGCTATCACTCCAAAAGATATCTTGAATATCCAAGGACCAACAGCAGTTCAAGAATACTTGGTAAATGAAGTTCAAGAAGTATATCGTTTACAAGGTGTAAAAATTAACGATAAGCACTTTGAGGTAATCGTTCGCCAGATGATGCTTAAAGTTGAAATCGTAGATGGAGGTGATACTAAATTCTTAGAGAATCAAGCGGTTCATAAGGCTGACTTTATGGAAGAAAACGATCGTGTTTTCGGAATGAAAGTAGTTGAAGAACCTGGTGATTCTGAGAATTTGAAAGCTGGTCAAACGATTAGTGCACGTAAATTGCGAGATGAAAACTCATTACTTCGAAGAGAAGATAAAAAGTTAGTTGAAGCTCGTGACGCTGTTGCAGCTACATCGAAACCATTACTTCAAGGTATTACAAGGTCATCGCTACAAACTCAATCATTTATTAGTGCAGCTTCCTTCCAGGAAACAACTAAAGTATTGAATGAAGCAGCTATTTCTGGTAAAGAGGATCATTTACTTGGGTTGAAAGAAAATGTAATTGTTGGACACCAGATTCCAGCAGGTACAGGATCTCGTTCGTTCACTAAAATGATTGTTGGATCTCAACAAGTTTATGATGAATTAACGGCAACTGAAGGTTAAATCTACTTGATATATTAAAATTAAAGGCTATCAGCATTGTGTTGATAGCCTTTTTTGATTAATTTTAAAGCTATGGAAAATAATAACAATAAAGACAATAAGATTAATATAGAGTTGCCTGAAAATGTTGCTGATGGCGTTTATTCAAACCTTGCGGTAATTACGCATTCTAACTCAGAATTTGTTTGTGACTTTGTGCAAATGATGCCAGGAATGCCTAAGGCAAAAGTTAGATCAAGAGTTGTAATGACTCCTGAAAATGCAAAAAGACTGATGAATGCGTTGAAAGACAATATTAATAAATACGAAGCAGCAAAAGGTAAGATTTCAGATGATAATCAGAATATGCCTCCAATGAACTTTGGTAATCCCCCAACAGAAGCTTAATTTTTTTGTGATACTAAACACCAAAATCTAAATTCAAATTCTAATTTTGTATTTCAATAAAGATAATCATGAGTAAATACGATATAATATTTATAGGTTCAGGTCCAGGAGGATATGTGGGTGCAATTCGTTCTGCACAATTAGGAATGAAGACTGCAATCATTGAAAAATATGACACTTTAGGTGGTACATGTTTAAATGTAGGTTGTATTCCTTCAAAAGCACTTTTAGATTCTTCTGAGCATTATCATAATGCTGAGCATTCGTTTAAAGAGCATGGAATTAATATTTCAGGTTTAAAAACGGACTTTAAACAAATGATTGAACGCAAGAATAAAGTAGTTGATCAAACTTGTCAAGGCGTAAAATTCCTTATGGATAAGAATAAAATTGATGTTCATCACGGCATTGGATCATTTGTTGACAAGAATACTGTGAAAATAACTGACGAAAAAGGTAAAGAAACAAAGATTGAAGGAAAGAACATCGTAATTGCTACAGGTTCAAAACCGAATTACTTTCCAGGAATGGAGCCAGACAAAAAACGTATCATTACTTCAACTGAAGCACTTGAATTAAAAGAAATACCTAAAAAATTAATTGTAATTGGTGGAGGAGTTATCGGACTTGAGTTGGGATCGGTTTATGCGCGATTAGGATCTCAAGTAGAAGTTGTTGAGTTTGCGAAGTCTATTATTCCTACTATGGATGTTACCATGGGGAAAGAGTTAACGAAAGTGCTCAAGAAACTTAAAATGAAATTCAACATGGAACATAAAGTTCAAAATGTTGAAAATACGGGCAAAGGTGTTAAAGTTACAGCACTCAACAAAAAAGATGAGGAAGTAACTTTCGAAGCAGACTATTGTTTAGTTTCAGTTGGACGTAAACCATACACTGAAGGACTCGGACTCGAAAATGCTGGAATCAAAACTACAGATAAAGGTCAAGTTGAAGTAGATGAAAATCTACATACGGGTGTTGGAAACATCTATGCGATAGGAGATGTTGTTAGAGGAGCAATGCTGGCCCATAAAGCCGAAGAAGAAGGTTCTTTTGTAGCCGAGAAAATTGCTGGACAAATACCGCATATTGATTATAATTTAATTCCCGGCGTAGTTTACACTTGGCCAGAGGTTGCGTCTGTTGGACAAACAGAACAAGAATTAAAAGAAGCAGGAAGGGCGATTAAAACAGGTTCGTTCCCTATGAAAGCCTTAGGTCGAGCACGTGCTTCCATGGATATTCAAGGATTAGTGAAAATTATTGCAGATGAAGAAACGGATGAAATTCTAGGGATGCACATTATTGGTGCTCGTGCTGCAGATTTGATCATGGAAGGTGTTGTTGCTATGGAATATCGTGCTTCTGCAGAAGATATTGCTCGTATTTCACATCCTCATCCTACATACTCTGAGGCTGTTAAGGAAGCGGCAATGGCAGCTACTGAAGATAGAGCAATGCATATTTAATATATTCTATCAATATAAATGTGGAGTTTATTCACTCATATTGATTTTATTAATTAGAATTAGCCATGAAAATGATGTGTCGAATTTTAATCGTAGGATTTATAATGTTTAGTTCCTCGGTTTTTCTTTATAGTCAAGAAGTATTGAAGCTTTCAAAAGATCAATCTGTTGGTGAAGGAAGTTTAGATCAACTTTCATGGCTTGAAGGTTATTGGAAAGGAAGTGGATTCGGTGGAACTTGTGATGAAGTCTGGATACCAGCAATGGATAATACTATGTCTGGAATTTTTAGATATTTGAAGAATGATACACTAAAGTTTAAAGAATACTTAGTCATTGAAGAGGTTGATAATAGTCTTGTTTTAAAACTGAAACATTTTAACCGTGATTTATCTCCATGGGAGGAAAAAGATGAATGGACCATTTTTAAATTAGTTAAAATTGAAGGACAAACTGCTTACTTTAATGGGTTAACTTATCAAAGGAGAAATAATGAATTAATAATTATGCTGAGACTTTCTAGTGAAGGCGAAGAATATATTGAAAAATTTACGTTTAATAAATTGAATATGTAATTTGTATGGCTAAGAATAGTATTTGGCAAGAAGAATTATCCCGTCTAAAAGAAATTATAGATAAAACTAAATTAACAGAAACAACAAAGTGGGGCATACCAGTTTATACATATAATGATAAGAATATAATTGGGGTTGCAGGTTTTAAATCCTACTTTGGACTGTGGTTTTATAATGGTGTTTTCCTTGAGGATAAATCAAATAAATTGATAAATGCCAACAAAGAAAAAACTAAATCGTTACGTCAATGGAGGTTCTTTTCAAAAGATGACATTGAGGAGGAGTTAATTCTAAATTACATTAAGGAAGCAATTGAAATTGAAGAAAAGGGATTGAAAATCGAACCGCAGAGAACAAAAATGAAAGTTCCTGACCTCCTCAAAGATGCCCTTAACAATGACAGTGATTTAGAAAAGGCCCTTAATCGACTAGCACCTTATAAACAAAAAGAGTATTGTGAGTATATTTCTTCGGCAAAAAGGGAATCCACTAAACATAGTAGGATTGAAAAAATAGTTCCGATGATTAAAAATGGAATTGGTTTGAATGATAAATATAGATAGTTTTTCAGTAAACCAAATACATAGAAAAACAACCTCATTTTATTTAGATAATTTTTAGCGTCTTGTTCCCAATTTCCATCATTTTTCTAACTTTACTTTATGTCTACATATAAACTAGGATATTTTTGCGCTTCGAACAGCTGGGGAGGCTTAGAGATGAATCAGCTAAGAAATGCGATTTGGATGAAAGAACGAGGACATGAAGTTCTTATTCTTGGTCTAAAAGGTTCTAGGTTAATTAAGGAAGCAGAAAATAGTGGAGTGAACGTTGCTTTTGTTCAAAAGCATAAGAAGTATTATGATTTTAAAAAAGCGTTCCATTTAAAAAAGCTCATTAAACTCAAAGGCATTTCTCATCTCATTTTAAGAGACCCAAAGGACATAAGTTTAGGGGTTACGACAAAAAGACTTCTAAAAAATAAACTTTTTCTTGCTTATTTTATGGAAATGCAACTGGGAGTGAAGAAGAATGACTTTATCCATACGTTACGCTTTAAAGGGTTGGACCTGTGGTCATGTCCGCTTCATTTTTTAGAAAATCAAGTAAAAGAATTGACAAATTTCCCAGCGGCTAAAACTAAAGTGATCCCTTCAGCAATGGATCTTTCTAAATTCGAGAAATTACCAAATCATAAAACTGTTCGAGAAAAACTAGAATTACCCAGTGATCAAATTCTTCTAGGTCTCATAGGTCGATTAGACCCTTTTAAAGGGCATTTACTTTTAATGAATGCTTTTGAGTTGTTACCTGAAGAATTAAGAAATAAAATCTCATTGGTTTTCCTCGGGGAAAAGATGGATCCAGATATAGATAATTTTTACGACCG
>Ga0079255_1257555_pt1 | contig 16986 bp, 31 predicted proteins | sample KNS7NT10metaT_FD_77389 | JGI IMG/M metagenome (GOLD analysis project Ga0079255, IMG submission 77389) | Marine microbial communities from Southern Atlantic Ocean transect - KN S7 NT10 metaT (Metagenome Metatranscriptome) | ecosystem: Environmental > Aquatic > Marine > Oceanic | place: Southern... | reverse complement strand
CTTTATAAGAAACAAACTATTCTTCTTCTTTAGTAGCTGTTGCTTTCGCCCCACCTCTTCTAGATCTTCTAGTTGTCTTCTTAGTAGGTTCGCTTCCATAAATTTCATTGAAATCTACTAATTCGATCATACACATTTCGGCATTATCACCTAAACGATTTCCTGTTCTAATAATTCTAGTGTAACCACCTGTTCTATCCGCAATCTTTGGAGCAACCTCTCTAAATAACTCAGTAACAGCGTATTTATTTCTCAAATATCTAAATGCAGTTCTTCTGTTATGCGTTGAATCAGTTTTTGACTTAGTCAAAATTGGTTCAATAAATAATCTTAAAGCTTTAGCTTTTGCAACAGTAGTTGTAATTCTCTTATGTTCTATTAAAGAATTACCCATATTAGCTAACATTGCTTTTCTGTGAGCAGTTTTCCTACCTAAGTGGTTAAATTTCTTACCGTGTCTCATTTTCTTCTATTTATCGTTCAAACCTACTATAGGACTTAAACGTTGTTTATACTAAACTATTTACCTTAATGTTTTTTAAAGCCCTCACAAGGATTTCGGGCTGCAAATATAAATTAAAAAAAGCGTCCAAAGCCAATTGGACGCTAATTATAATTTTTTAGTCTTTATCTAGTTTATATTTTGATACATTCATTCCGAATGCTAAACCTTTAGCCTCAACTAAATCTTCTAATTCGGTTAAAGACTTTTTACCAAAGTTTCTAAATTTCAATAAGTCATTTTTGTTAAATGATACTAAATCACCTAATGTTTCAACATCTGCAGCTTTTAAACAATTTAATGCTCTTACAGATAAATCTAAATCTACTAATTTAGATTTTAACAATTGACGCATGTGTAATGAAGTCTCATCAAACTCTTCCGTTTCAGACTTGATTTCAGAATCTAAGGTGATTCTTTCATCAGAGAATAACATGAAATGGTGTATCAAAATCTTAGCTGCCTCTTGTAAAGCATCTTTAGGAGTTATTGAACCATCAGTCTTGATATCCATAACTAATTTTTCATAATCAGTCTTTTGCTCAACTCTGAAGTTTTCGATCGAGTATTTTACATTTTTGATTGGTGTAAAAATAGAATCAATAGCAACAGTTCCAATTGGACTCTTTGTAGATTTGTTCTCCTCTGCAGCTAAATAACCTCTACCTTTAATGATTTCAATCTCCATGTTAATATTAACACTCTTGTCCATTCTACAAATAACTAAGTCAGGGTTTAACACCTGAAAAGCAGTTGTGAATTTACCTAAATCTCCAGCAGTTAAGGTATCTTGTCCTGAAACAGAAACAATTACTTTTTCAGTATCAGTTCCTTCAATTTGTTGCTTAAAACGTACTTGTTTTAAGTTCAAAATAATTTCAGTAACATCATCCACAACACCTTTGATAGTAGAAAATTCATGGTCTACACCATCAATTTTTATAGACGCAATTGCAAATCCTTCTAAAGAAGATAATAAAATTCTTCTTAAAGCATTTCCAACTGTGATTCCGTATCCAGGTTCTAGTGGACGGAACTCGAACTGACCGTGAAAATCGTCAGATTCAATCATTATAACCTTGTCAGGTTTTTGAAAGTCTAGAATAGCCATTATAATTTTTTTATTTAGAGTATAATTCAACGATTAATTGTTCTTTGATGTTCTCAGGTATCATCTCTCTTGTCGGTTTAGAAACAAACTTACCAACTAAAGCCGTATGATTCCAATCTAACCAATCAAATTTTTGAACATTTGATGCAACAGCTGCTGAGATTACTTCTAAAGATTTAGATTTTTCTCTTACACTTATTACATCACCTTCTTTTAATCTATAAGAAGGAACATTTACTAAACCACCATTTACAGTGATATGTTTATGAGAAACTAATTGTCTAGCACCTCTTCTAGTATTAGATAAACCTAATCTAAAAACAGTGTTGTCTAATCTCGATTCACAAAGAACAAGTAAATTTTCCCCTGTAATTCCTTTTAATCTAGAAGCTTCTTTAAACATATTAGAAAATTGCTTTTCTAAAATACCATAAGTATATTTAGCTTTTTGCTTCTCCATTAATTGTACAGAATATTCCGATTGTTTTCCTCTTCTTTTTGTAGGTCCATGTTGACCAGGAGGATAATTTTTTCTTTCTAAAGCTTTATCATCACCAAAAATTGGTTCTCTAAATCTTCTTGCAATTTTAGACGTTGGGCCTGTATATCTTGCCATCTCTCTTTTCTTTTACGAAATTAATAATTAAACTCTTCTTCTTTTTGGAGGTCTACATCCATTGTGTGGCATTGGAGTAACATCAATAATCTCAGTTACTTCAATTCCATTGTTATGTAAAGTTCTGATCGCAGATTCTCTACCTGCCCCTGGTCCTTTTACATAAACCTTAACTTTTCTTAACCCTAAATCTCTCGCCTCAGCACCACAATTTTCAGCAGCCATTTGAGCAGCATATGGAGTGTTCTTCTTAGAACCTCTAAAACCCATTTTTCCAGCAGAAGACCAAGATATAACTTGTCCAGCATTGTTTGTTAAAGAGATTATAATATTATTGAAAGAAGCGTGAATATGAGCCTGACCAACAGCCTCTACTTTTACACTCTTCTTTTTTGTTTTATTTGACTTTGCCATAATTCAAACTAATTATTTCGTTGCTTTCTTTTTACCTGCAACAGTTTTCTTTCTACCTTTTCTTGTTCTAGCGTTATTCTTAGTTCTTTGTCCTCTTAAAGGAAGTCCAGTTCTATGTCTAATACCTCTATAACAACCGATATCCATTAAACGCTTAATATTTAATTGAATTTCTGAACGTAAAGATCCTTCAACTTTGATTTTTTCAACAGTTGTACGGATTTTAGATAATTCGTCATCATTCCAATCCATCACTTTAGTATTCTCGTCAATACCGTTGTCAGCTAATATCTCTTTAGCTGTACTTAAACCAATACCAAAAACATAAGTTAAACCAATAACTCCTCTTTTGTTTTTAGGTAAATCTATTCCTGCAATTCTAGCCATAATATTATATTATTAACCTTGTCTTTGTTTAAATTTTGGATTCTTTTTATTTATAACGTAAACTCTACCTTTACGCTTAACGATCTTACAATCCTCAGATCTTTTTTTTACAGACGCTCTTACTTTCATCTTTCTTTTTTTTTTCTTACGCCAATTTACATTGACTCGCTTTTACAAAATTTATTTATATCTGTAAGTTATACGTCCCTTTGATAAATCATAAGGTGACATTTCTAACTTTACTTTATCTCCAGGCAAAATCTTAATATAATGCATTCTCATCTTACCAGAAATGTGAGCAATCAAAGTATGCCCATTTTCTAATTCCACTCTAAACATTGCATTACCTAATGCTTCTAAAATCGTACCGTCTTGTTCTATTGATGCTTGCTTTGCCATTATTCCAATTAAATTACGTTAGACATTTCATTTGCACCTCTTCTACCTCTGATTTTTCCACCCTCCATCAAACCATCATAATGTTGATTCATCAAGTAAGTTTCAATTTGTTGAAGTGTATCTAATACAACTCCAACCATAATTAGCATTGAAGTTCCCCCCATAAACATAGCAAAATTGTTATTAAACCCAGCTGCAAACGCAAACGCTGGGATAATTGCAATCAATGCTAAAAATATAGACCCTGGTAATGTTATTCTTGACACGATATCATCAATACGACTTGCCGTTTCCGTTCCAGGCTTAACCCCGGGTACAAATCCACCATTTCTTTTCAAATCATCCGCAATTTGTTTTGGGTTAACTGTAATTGCCGTATAAAAATACGTAAATACAACAATCAACAATCCAAATACTAAATTATATTGCCAAGAAAACATATCCGTTAAACCTGCTAAAAAAGAATTTGTTGGTTCAGTAAATACCATCAATGGTACCGACATAATCGCCTGTGCAAAAATAATTGGCATTACTCCTGACGCATTCACCTTTAATGGAATGTAACTACGAGCAGATTGCTCAGTAGCAGCTCCACCAGCTACTCTCTTTGCATAATTAATTGGGAGTCTTCTTACACCTTGTACGATTAAAACGGTAACCATAAGAATAGCAAAGAACACTAACACTTTAATAATACTAAAGTAGAAGTTTGCATCATCACCAGTAAATTCATCAACAGTAGCCATAGGGAAACGAGCTAAAATACCAACAGTAATAAGAATAGAGACTCCATTCCCAACACCTTTATCAGTTATTCTCTCACCCAACCACATAGCAAACATAGTACCTGAAACCAATATAGTCATTGCCATAGTCCACCACAACAGTGATTCATCAACAATAGCATCTTTACTTCCAACATACATCTTTAGATAAGCCGGTCCTTGAAAAGCACAAATTGCAATCGTTAAAAAACGAGTATAACTGTTAATTTTTCTTCGACCGCTTTCACCTTCCTTCTGCATCTTTTGAACCACAGGAACAGCCATTCCTAATAGTTGCATAATAATGGATGCCGAAATGTAAGGCATGATTCCTAAGGCCATAATAGACGCCTTAGAAAATGCACCTCCAGCAAATAAATCTAGTATATCAGTTAAACCTCCACCAGCATCAGCATTCGCAGCCATTTTGCCTTGATCAATACCCGGTAAAATAATGAAAGACCCTATTCTATATATCAGGATAAGTCCTAAAGTGAAAAGAATTCTATTTCTTAACTCTTCAGTCTTCCAAATGTTTTTTAATGTTTCAATAAACTTTTTCATGCAAAGTTGTAATCTTATTTAGTTAATTCAGAAGTAGTTCCTCCTGCCTTTTCAATCGCTTCTTTAGCAGAAGCTGAAAATTTATGAGCAGTAATATTTACTTTAGCAGTTAATTCACCTCTACCTAAAATCTTAACAAGATCATTTTTAGATGCTAAACCATTTTCTACTAATACTTCAAAAGTAATATCGTTTACTTTAGTTTTTGTTACCATTTCCTGGATAGAATCAATATTGACTCCTTTATACTCAACTCTATTGATGTTTTTGAAACCAAACTTTGGTACCCTTCTTTGAAGTGGCATTTGCCCTCCTTCAAAACCAATTTTTCTTGAATATCCAGAACGAGACTTTTGTCCCTTATGACCTCTAGTAGCGGTTCCACCTCTACCTGATCCTTGACCTCTACCAATTCTTTTTACGTTTTTAGTAGACCCTTCTGCTGGTGTTAAATTTGTTAAATTCATTTTCTTGAATATCTAATTCTTATTTTACAACCTCTACTAAATGAGAAATCTTTTTGATCATTCCCAAAATTTGTGGTGTATCTTCTTTTTCAACAATTTGGTTAATTCCTTTTAACCCTAGCGCAACCATAGTAGCTTTTTGATCCTGTGGTTTTCTAATAACGCTTCTTACTTGCTTTATTTTTATAATAGCCATATCTATAATGATTAACCGTTAAATACTTTGTCCATTGCTACGCCTCTATCTCTAGCAACAGTAACAGCATCTCTCATTTCTGATAAGGCTAAAATTGTAGCCTTCACAACATTATGAGGATTAGATGATCCTTGAGACTTTGCAAGAATATCAGTAATTCCAGCGCTCTCTAATACAGCACGCATTGCACCACCGGCAATTACACCCGTACCATGAGAAGCAGGTTTCAACATTACTCTAGCCCCAGAATATTTTCCTTTTTGTAAATGAGGAACTGAACCATTAATGATAGGCACTTTTATAACGTTTTTCTTTGCATCCTCAACACCTTTTTGTATTGCTTCAACAACTTCTTTCGCTTTACCTAAACCATGACCAACAATACCGTTTTCATCACCTACTACTACAATTGCTGAAAAACTAAATGTTCTACCTCCTTTTGTAACTTTAGTAACACGATTTAACGCTACTAATTTATCTTTCAATTCTACTTCCGTAGTTCTAACTTTATTAGCTTTCATTGTCTTAAAATTTTAATCCACCTTCTCTTGCACCTTCAGCTAAAGACTTAATCCTTCCGTGGTACTGGTATCCATTTCTATCAAAAACTACTGATTCAACACCTGCTTTCGCAGCTTTTTGAGCCAATTCTTTTCCTACGATTGTAGCTTGTTCAGATTTACTTTTTCCTACTACATCCTTACTTTTATATGAAGATGCTGACACCAAAGTAATTCCCTTTACATCATCAATAATTTGCGCGTAAATTTGTTTATTTGATCTAAACACGCTCAATCTTGGACGCTCAGAAGAGCCGAAAATATTTTTTCTAACTCTTCTTTTTATCTTATTTCTTTTTTCAACTTTACTTAAAGACATATCAAATATTATTTAGCGGCAGATTTACCTGCTTTTCTTCTAATGTATTCATCTGTATAACGGATTCCTTTTCCTTTATACGGTTCAGGAGTTCTGAACGACCTTATTTTTGCTGCAACATGACCAACTAATTGTTTATCATGAGACTCTAATGTAACTACTGGTGGTTTACCTTTTTGGGTTTCTGCAATTACTTTAACTTCACTTGGGATTTCCATGTGAATTGGATGTGAATACCCAACTACCATTTCTAAAATTTGTCCCTTGGCAACGGCTCTATAACCTACACCATGAAATTCTAATTGTTTTTTATACCCTGTTGAAACACCTTCAATCATGTTAGCAATTAACGCACGATATAAACCATGCTTTGCTCTATGATCTTTGTGGTCTGAGGCTCTTTCTAAAGTAATAGTTCCATCATTATTTTCAATAGTGATGTTTTCAGAATCAAACTCCTGTGTTAGTTCACCTTTAGGTCCCTTTACAGTAACAAGATTTCCTTCAATCTTTACTTCTACACCATTCGTTACGTCAATTGGATTTTTTCCTATTCTAGACATACTTCTTTTTCTTCAGTTTATTAATAAACGTAGCAAATAACTTCACCACCAACGTTTTCTGTTCTTGCTTCTTTATCAGTGATAACACCTTTAGAAGTAGACAAAATTGCAATACCTAATCCGTTAAGTACTCTTGGTAATTCATTTGCTCCACAATATTTTCTTAATCCCGGCTTACTAATTCTTGATATATTACGAATTGAAGGCTCGTTATTTTGATTGTATTTTAATGCAATCTTAATTGTTCCTTGTGGTCCGTTATCATCAAATTTATGAGATAAAATATAACCTTTATCTTCTAAAATTTTAGTAATCTCCTTTTTTAAATTTGAACTAGGAATCTCCACAACTTTGTGTCCAGCACTTTGTGCATTTCTAATTCTAGTCAAATAATCAGCTATTGGATCTGTATACATTTCTTTTGCTTTTTATTTTTATTTACCAACTTGCTTTAGTAACACCTGGTATTAAACCAGCTAAAGCCATTTCTCTAAACGTAACCCTTGAAATCCCAAATTGTCTCATGTACCCTCTAGGTCTTCCCGTTAAATTACATCTATTGTGAACTCTAATCTTCATAGAGTTTTTAGGTAACTTTTGCAAAGCAATCATTGCATCCCAATCACCTTCTGAAGCCGCTTTTTTCAAAGTTGCTCTTTTTTCAGCATATTTATCAGCAAGCGCAATTCTTTTACGCTCTCTAGCTTTCATTGATTCTTTAGCCATCTTTCTATTTTTTTACAAATGGAAAACCAAACTCATCAAAAAGAGCCTTTGCTTCTTCATCTGAACCAGATGTAGTAACAAACGTGATATCCATCCCGAATATTTTATTTACTTTATCAATATCTATTTCTGGGAAAATGATATGTTCTTTAATCCCCATAGTAAAGTTACCTCTACCATCAAAACCATTTGCAGAAATTCCTTTAAAATCCCTAGTCCTTGGCAAGGATACAGAAATAAATCTGTCTAAGAATTCATACATTTTATTTCCTCTTAGAGTTACTTTAACCCCTACAGGCATTCCTTTTCTCAATTTGAAATTAGAAATATCCTTCTTAGAATTAGTAACAACTGCTTTTTGTCCTGTAATAATTGACATATCATTCACTGCCGCTTCAATAATTTTCTTATCTGAAGTTGCTGCTCCGATACCTTGGCTTAAAACAATTTTTTCTAATTTAGGAATACGCATATTCGATTTGAACGCAAACTTTTCTTTTAAAGTTTTAGTGATTTCACTAGCGTAACGTTCTTTAAGTCTTGGTGTATAACTCATTACTTAATTACCTCCCCTGTTTTTTTAGAATATCTTACTCTTTTACCGTCTTCTTCTTTTCTCCCTATTCGAGAGGCAGTACCGTTTACAACTAACATTACGTTAGACATATGGATTCCCGCTGCCGTCTCAACTATTCCTCCTTGAGGATTAGATGCACTAGGCTTCACATGCTTCTTCATCATGTTTACACCTTCGACAATAACACGGTTCTTCTTTCTATCAATAGAAAGAACTTTACCTTCGCTTCCTTTGGATGTACCAGCAATTACTTTTACTGAATCACCAACCTTTACGTGTAACTTCTTTTGCATTTCTCTTAAATTTAAAGTACCTCTGGTGCTAATGATACGATTTTCATATACTGCTTATCTCTCAACTCACGAGCTACAGGACCAAAGATACGTGTACCTCTCATCTCTTCCGCTGTGTTCAAAAGAACAACTGCATTATCATCAAATCGAATATAAGAACCATCTGGTCTTCTTACTTCTTTTTTAGTTCTAACTATTACTGCTTTGGTTACCTGTCCTTTTTTGACATTACCAGCCGGTATAGCGCTTTTTATTGTAACAACAATCTTGTCTCCTAAAGAGGCGTATCTTCTTTTCGTACCACCTAGTACTCTAATACACAACACTTCTTTAGCACCACTATTGTCAGCTACAGCTAATCTACTTTCCTGTTGAATCATCTTTTACTAAAATTATTTTGCTCGCTCAACAATCTCTACTAATCTCCAGCACTTGCTTTTACTTAGAGGTCTTGTTTCCATGATTCTTACCGTATCTCCAATATTAGAGTCGTTTTTTTCATCATGGGCCACAAATTTAGTAGTTTTTTTGACAAACTTACCATACATTGGATGTTTTACTTTTCTTTCAACTGCAACAACGATTGATTTCTCCATCTTATCACTAGTTACAACACCAATTCTTTCTTTTCTTAAATTTCTTTTTTCCATTACAGAATGTATTATAAATTATAAAAAATTAAGCTTCAAGCTCTCTTTTTCTTAATTCTGTTTTTAAACGAGCGATATCTCTTCTACTCCATTTTATTTGCAAAGGATTTTCTAGAGGTGAGATTTGGTGTGTCAAAACAAGTTTATCTTGTCTTTGTTCCATTTCTTCTATTTTCTCCTTTAAATCGTTTACCGATAAATCTTTAATTTCTCCTGATTTCATCCCAATTATTTTTATTCCGTGTAATCTTTTCTTACTACGAATTTACATTTAACTGGAAGTTTTTGAGCTGCTAAACGCATTGCTTCTTGAGCTATGCTTGTATTAACTCCTTCACATTCAAATAAAATTCTACCAGGTCTGACAACGGCTACCCAATGACTTGGAGCTCCTTTACCCTTACCCATTCTTACCTCTGCTGGCTTAGCTGTAATCGGTTTGTCTGGAAATATTCTAATCCAAACTTTACCTTGTCTTTTCATGAATCTCGTTACCGCGATACGTGACGCTTCAATTTGTCTTGACGTTAACCATCCTGGCTCTAATGTCTTAAGACCAAAGTCTCCGAAAGCAATCTGACTACCTCTATGAGCTAATCCTCTATTTCTCCCTTTCTGAGCTTTTCTGAATTTCGTTTTTTTAGGTTGTAACATATTAGTTGTTCTCCTTTAAATTCTTATTACTTCTTTCTTCTATTGAAGTTACCTTTACCTTTACCACCACCTTTTTTCTGTTGCAATCCAACATTCGGTGATAAATCTCTCTTACCGTACACTTCTCCTTTACAGATCCATACTTTAATACCTAATCTTCCATAAGTAGTATGTGCTTCTGATAGAGCGTAATCAATATCAGCTCTAAATGTATGCAAAGGTGTTCTCCCTTCTTTATACATTTCAGATCGAGCCATCTCAGCGCCGTTTACACGACCGCTAATTTTGATCTTCACTCCTTCGGCACCCATTCTCATAGTAGAGGCGATAGACATCTTAATAGCTCTACGGAAAGAAATTCTTCCTTCAATTTGACGAGCAACACTATCTGCTACTAATTTCGCATCTAATTCTGGTCTCTTAATCTCAAAAATGTTAATTTGAATATCCTTATCAGTCAATTTCTTTAACTCTTCTTTTAATTTGTCAACCTCACTACCACCTTTTCCGATAATTACACCAGGCCTTGCAGTATTGATAGTTACGGTAACCAATTTTATTGTTCTTTCAATAATTATCTTAGAGATACTTGCTTTAGCTAAACGAACAAGCAAATACTCTCTGATTTTATGGTCTTCAACAATTTTTGCTGAAAAATCCTTTCCACCATACCAGTTAGAGTCCCATCCTTTGATGATTCCCAACCTATTTCCAATTGGATTAGTTTTTTGTCCCATTCGTTTATTAATTTAAGCTATCTACTATGATAGTTGTATGATTTGATCTTTTTCTTACTCTATGTGCTCTTCCTTGAGGTGCTGGTTGAATTCTTTTCAACATTCCAGCGTTATCAACCTTTACCATTGAAACAACTAATGTTTCATCTTCAAGGTTTTTATCCTCATTTTTAGCTTCCCAGTTTGCAATTGCAGAACGTAACAATGTTGCTAGTCTGTTTGATGCTTCCTTAGAATTGTGTTGCAATATATTTAAAGCTTTGTTTACTTCTACGCCTCTCACAAGATCAGCAACCAATCTCATTTTACGTGCTGGAATAGGACAGTTGTTCAATTTTGCAATTGCAACTTTCATTTTCGCAGCTTTTAGTTCTTCAGCTTTTATTCTTTTTCTAGCCCCCATGGTATTCTTATTTTAGACTATTATTTCTTTTTCTTCTTATCTGCGTGACCCCTGAAAGTTCTCGTTGGAGAAAACTCACCCAATTTGTGTCCAACCATATTCTCAGTACAAAACACAGGAATAAATTTATTTCCGTTATGTACTGCTATAGTCATACCTATGAAATCAGGAGTTATAGTTGACGCTCTTGACCAAGTTTTAATTACAGATTTTTTTGAAGAATCTGCTTGCTCTTCCACTCTTTGCATTAATTTATAATGTACGAAAGGTGGTTTTTTTAACGATCTACTCATAACCTATTTCTTTTTTCTTTCAATGATATACTTATTAGAATACTTTTTCTTAGATCTAGTTTTGTATCCTTTCGCTGGAATACCGTTTCTTGATCTTGGATGACCTCCAGATTGACGTCCTTCACCACCTCCCATTGGGTGATCAACAGGATTCATAACAACCCCTCTTACTCTAGGTCTTCTTCCTTGCCATCTACTTCTACCAGCTTTACCTGATCTAGTTAATAAATGCTCAGAATTCGATACAGATCCGATTGTCGCAAGACAAGTAATCAAAATCATTCTAGTTTCACCAGAAGGCATTTTTACGATAGCAAATTTACCATCTCTAGCATTTAGCTGTGCGTAGGAACCAGCACTTCTAGAAATAGTAGCTCCTTTTCCAGGAATTAACTCAATGTTATGAATAACTGTTCCCAACGGGATATCAGCTAAAAACAATGTGTTTCCGATTTCTGGAGCAGCTCCCTTACCTGATACCAATTTATCTCCAACTTTTAAACCTTCTGGAGCGATAATATATCTTTTCTCACCATCAGCATAAAACAATAAAGCAATTAAAGCTGATCTATTTGGATCATACTCAATAGTTTTTACCGTAGCAGGAATACCGAACTTCTCACGTTTGAAATCTACTATTCTATATTTTTGTTTATGACCTCCACCAATATGGCGCATTGTCATCTTTCCTACATTATTTCTACCACCAGTTTTCTTTTTGGTAGCTAATAAAGACTTTTCAGGAGTAGACTCAGTTACTGTAACGTATTCGTTAACAATTTTGTGTCTTTGACCTGGAGTCATTGGTTTTAATTTTCTAACACCCATTTCTCTACTTCTTAAATATTATCGTATAAATCAATTGTTTCTCCTTCAGTAACAGTAACAATGGCTTTTTTCCATAATGTTACTCTTGCTTGAGAAAGTCCTCTTGAAGTATACTTTACTTTTGCTTTACCACCACCGTATCTCATAGTTCTTACCTTTTCGATAGAAACTCCATACATTTTTTCAATGGCTTTTTTAATCTCTAATTTATTAGCGCTTTTATCAACTACGAAAGTGAATCTGTTGTTCATTTCACTATCAAAAGTAGCTTTTTCTGTCAATAATGGCTTCTTAATAATTCCGTTCATCTCTTCCTTAATTAAGTATATTTTCAATCATCTCTAAAGACCCTTCAGCTAAAACAACTTTGTTAGCGTTTAAGATATCGTACGTATTCAAGCTATCAGCAGATACTACTTTAGTTCCTTGGATGTTTCTTGCCGACAAATAAGCATTCTTATTATTCCCAGCTGTTACAACTAATATTTTCTCAAAAGACATATTTAAGTTCTCTAAAAGAGCAGTAAAATCTTTTGTTTTTGGTGTTTCAAATTTTAAATCCTCTAACACAACAATTGAACTTTCTTTTGCTTTGTAAGACAATGCTGACTTTCTAGCTAACACTCTCACTTTTGCATTCAATTTGAAACCATAAGTTCTTGGTCTAGGACCGAAAACTCTACCTCCACCTCTGAACACCGGTGATTTAATACTACCTGCTCTTGCAGTACCAGTACCTTTTTGCTTTTTAATCTTTCTTGTACTCCCAGCAATATCAGCTCTTTCTTTTGACTTGTGAGTTCCCTGCCTTTTATGCGCTAAAATGTTTTTAACATCTAAATATATAGCGTGATCATTAGGCTCAATTGCATAAATTGAATCAGTAAGAGTTACAGATTTTGAAGTCTCTTTACCTTTTGTATTTACAACTTTTAATTCCATCTTACTTCTTAATTAATACGAAAGAACCTTTTGCTCCAGGAACTGATCCCTTCACCACAAGTAAATTCTTGTCTGTTAATACTTTCATAACTTGCAGGTTACCTTGCGTAACTCTAGCATTCCCTGTTTGTCCGGCCATTCTCATCCCTTTAAATACTCTTGCTGGGTAAGAAGCAGCTCCAATCGAACCTGGTGCTCTTAATCTGTTATGTTGACCATGAGTAGCTTGACCTACCCCTCCAAATCCATGTCTTTTTACAACACCTTGAAAACCTTTACCTTTAGATGTACCTACTACATCCACAAAAGAGTTCTCTTCAAAAATGTCTACTTTAATTTCATCTCCCAACTTAGCGTCTTCAAATCCATCAAATTCAACAAGTTTTCTTTTTGGAGCCGTATTGGCTTTCTTAAAATGTCCCTGCATAGCTTTGGGAGTATTTTTTTCCCTCTTATCTCCATATGCAAGCTGAACAGCACTATAGCCATCCTTTTCTTCGGTTTTAACTTGTGTAACTACACAAGGACCTACCTCTATAACTGTGCATGGTGTAGCCTTACCCTCAACACTAAAGATACTAGTCATACCGATTTTTTTTCCTATCAATCCTGGCATTCTTCTTTATTTAAATTAAACTTTAATTTCTACGTTTACTCCACTAGGTAACTCAAGTTTCATTAAAGCATCTACAGTCTTAGAAGAAGAACTATAAATGTCTAATAATCTTTTATAAGAACATAACTTGAATTGCTCTCTAGCTTTTTTATTTACGTGCGGTGACTTAAGAACTGTATAGATCTTTTTGTTTGTTGGCAATGGAATTGGTCCATTAACAATAGCACCTGTCGCTTTTACTGCTTTTACGATTTTTTCAGCTGATTTATCAACTAAGTTGAAATCGTAAGACTTTAATTTTATTCTAATTTTTTGGCTCATTTTATGACCTTATTAAGTTGTTCTTATTTCCCTTTAGATTTAGCTATTACTTCATCAGCAATGTTTCTTGGACAAACGTCATAGTTAGAAAACTCCATTGTTGAAGTTGCTCTACCAGAAGACATAGTTCTTAAAGCAGTCACATAACCAAACATTTGAGACAATGGAACTTTAGCATTAATAATTTTTGCTCCGTTTCTATCTCCCATTCCTTCCATTTGTCCTCTTCTTCTATTTAAATCAGCAACGATATCACCCATATTCTCTTCTGGTGTTACGATTTCCAACTTCATAATAGGTTCAAGCAACACTGGGTTAGCTTGAGGCAATGCATGTCTATAACACATTTTAGCCGCAACTTCAAAAGATAATTGATCAGAATCGACAGCGTGGAATGAACCATCAACCAACTCAACTTTCAATGTATCTATTGGATACCCCGCTAAAACACCATTTTTCATTGCATCTTTAAATCCTTTCTCTACTGAAGGCACAAATTCTCTAGGAACGTTTCCACCTTTAATAGAGTTTATGAATTCTAACCCTTCTTTTTCTGGATCATCTTGTGGAGAAATATTTACAATAATGTCAGCAAATTTACCTCTACCACCAGATTGCTTTTTGTATGTCTCTCTAAACTTATCTACACTACCATCAATTCTCTCTTTATAAGACACTTGAGGCTCACCTTCATTTACTTCAACACCAAATTCTCTTTTCAATCTATCAATTAAGATTTCAAGGTGTAATTCTCCCATTCCTGAAATAATTGTTTGCCCTGAATCTTCATCAGTTTTAACTTGGAAAGTTGGATCCTCTTCAGACAACTTACCTAAACCTAATCCTAATTTATCGATATCCGCTTGAGTCTTTGGTTCAATAGAGATACCGATTACTGGATCAGGGAAAGTCATAGATTCTAATACAATTGGACTCTTTTCATCACACAAAGTATCACCTGTTCTAATATCTTTAAATCCAACACCTGCACCGATATCACCAGCTTCAATCATATCGATTGCATTTTGCTTGTTAGAGTGCATTTGGAAGATTCTAGAAATTCTTTCTTTCTTTCCGGTTCTTGGATTGTAAACATAAGATCCTGCTGGAATCTTACCTGAATACATTCTAAAGAAACATAATCTACCTACAAAAGGATCTGTAGCAATTTTAAATGCTAAAGCCGCTGTAGGCTCTTCTGGGTTAGGGTTTCTTACTTCAACTTTTTCAGTTTCAGGATTTGTCCCTTCAATTGCATCTGCATCATAAGGAGACGGTAAGAATGCCATTACAGCATCTAACATAGTCTGAACACCTTTATTCTTGAAAGCAGAACCACACATTACCGGTTGAATTGCCATAGAGATAGTCGATTTTCTAATCGCATCAAACATTTCTTCCTTTGTGATAGAATCAGCATCTTCAAAGAATTTCTCCATTAAAGCTTCATCTGACTCAGCTACCGCTTCAATCAATTTCTCTCTCCACTCTTGAGCCTCATCAACCAAATCTGCAGGAATTTCTCCCTCTTCATAAGTCATTCCTTTGTCAGCTTCATTCCATCTGATAGACTTCATTGTAATTAAATCAACAACACCTTCAAATTCATCTTCAGCTCCAATTGGAATTTGTAATGGAATAGGATTACCTCCCAATCTTTCCTTTACTTCAGAAACACATCTCATAAAGTCAGCTCCAGCCCTATCCATTTTATTAACAAAACAAATTCTTGGAACTCTATATTTATCAGCTTGTCTCCACACAGTTTCAGATTGAGGCTCAACACCTGACGCCGCACAAATCAATGCAACAGCACCATCTAAAACTCTTAAAGAACGCTCCACCTCAACTGTAAAATCAACGTGACCTGGAGTATCAATAATATTAATTCTATAATCTTTTGTATCTGCTACAGGCTGCCCCTGTACAGTTGGGTATTTCCAGAAACAAGTTGTTGCAGCAGAAGTAATAGTAATACCTCTTTCTTGCTCTTGCTCCATCCAATCCATTGTTGCAGCACCATCATGTACTTCACCAATCTTATGACTCACACCTGTATAATACAGAATACGCTCTGTAGTCGTTGTTTTACCAGCATCTACATGGGCCATAATCCCAATGTTCCTAGTAAATCCTAAATCTCTTTTTTTAGCCATTATCTGTAATATTAAAATCTAAAATGAGAGAATGCTTTATTGGCTTCAGCCATTCTATGCATGTCCTCTTTCTTTTTGTATGCCGAACCCTCTTCTTTAGAGGCCGCTAGAATCTCAAAAGCCAATCTCTGCGCCATTGTCTTCTCATTTCTCTTTCTAGAAAAACCGATCAACCATGTCATAGCTAAAGACTGTTTTCTCCCATCCCTTACTGGTGAGGGAATCTGGTAAGTCGCCCCTCCTACTCTTCGAGACTTAACCTCTACTGAAGGAGTTACATTTACCAACGCTTTTTTCCAAATATCTAAGGCATTTTCATCCTCAGCTTTCTTATCTTCTAAAATTTCGATAGCATCATAAAATATTTTAAATGCTGTACTTTTTTTACCATGCAACATTAAGTTATTCACAAACTTAGTCACCAAAACTTCATTAAATTTTGGATCAGGTAAAATCGCGTGTTTTTTTGCTTTTTTTCTTCTCATTTTATCTTTCGATTACTCTTATTTCTTAGGTCTTTTAGCCCCGTACTTTGAACGTCTTTGTGTTCTTCCTTCAACACCTGATGTATCTAACGCGCCTCTCACAACGTGATATCTAACACCTGGCAAATCCTTAACTCTTCCACCTCTCACTAACACGATCGAGTGTTCTTGCAAGTTGTGTCCTTCCCCACCGATATAGGCATTCACCTCTTTACCGTTAGTCAACCTAACCCTTGCAACTTTTCTCATTGCTGAATTTGGTTTTTTAGGTGTTGTTGTGTAAACCCTCACACAAACCCCTCTTCTTTGTGGGCAAGAATCTAAAGCTGCAGACTTTGAAGTCTTCACTTGGGCAGTTCTCCCTTTTCTTACTAATTGCTGAATAGTTGGCATATCTTAACTATCTTTTTTATCTTAATATTATACAATACAATACATCCAAA
>Ga0079255_1260179_pt1 | contig 17063 bp, 12 predicted proteins | sample KNS7NT10metaT_FD_77389 | JGI IMG/M metagenome (GOLD analysis project Ga0079255, IMG submission 77389) | Marine microbial communities from Southern Atlantic Ocean transect - KN S7 NT10 metaT (Metagenome Metatranscriptome) | ecosystem: Environmental > Aquatic > Marine > Oceanic | place: Southern... | reverse complement strand
GACAAACTAGACCAGATTTTCAAACCGATGATCGTGTTGGTGTAACGCTTCAAACCAAGCTATCAGATAGAATTTTAATAAATGGTAAAGTTGGTGTTCCTGTTGGTGGCGCATCAGATTCTGTAATTGCTGGAGATGTTCAAGTGGATTTTCTTTTAAATGAAGATGGAACATTAACTGCAAAAGTTTTTAACAGAGAGAATAGTATTAGAAATTTCGGTGAAGAAATAGGATTCACACAAGGCGTAGGAATATCTTACAATGTTGATTTTGATACTTTTGGAGAATTGTTACGTAAAATATTTACTTCAAAGAAAAAACGCGAAGCTATACCTGAAGAAAAAAGTTCTTTTATAGAAGAAGATAAAAGAGAAGCGAAAGACAATCCATTACCAGATGATGTTAATTTCAAGAAAAAAACATCAGAATAACATAAAATTAAATCAAGTTTAAGTGAATTAAACAATTAGTTTATTAGCTTTACTTAAAAGATATTCTAATGGCTAAACCCATAAAAAAAATAGCAGTTTTAACGTCTGGTGGCGATTCGCCAGGAATGAATGCTGCCATAAGATCTGTTGCAAGAACTTGTGCTTATTACAACGTTGAATGTTTAGGTATTTATCGTGGTTATGAAGGTATGATTGAAGGTGATTTTAAAACCTTAACCGCTAGAAATGTGAAAGGCATAGTTAATAAAGGCGGAACTATTTTAAAATCGGCACGATCAAAAGAATTTAGAACTAAAGTAGGCAGACAAAAAGCATACAATCATTTAATTGAACAGAATGTTCAAGCATTAATTGTTATTGGTGGCGATGGTTCATTTAATGGCGCGCAAGTTTTCAATCAAGAATTCAATTTTCCAGTGATGGGAATTCCAGGAACGATAGATAATGATATTGTTGGAACTTCTCATACTTTGGGTTACGATACAGCTTTAAATACTGTGGTAGAAGCTATTGATAAAATTCGTGATACAGCAAGTTCTCATAATCGTTTATTTTTTGTTGAAGTTATGGGACGCGATGTAGGTTATATCGCTTTAAATGCGGGAATTGGTGCTGGAGCGGAAGAAATCCTTATTCCTGAAGAAGATATGGGAAAAGATCGGTTAGTCGCTTCCTTAAAACGAAGTAAATTATCAGGTAAAACATCTAGTATAGTTGTCGTTGCTGAAGGCGATAAAACAGGCGAAAATGTATTCGAATTGAAAGAATATGTTGAAGCTAATATGCAAGAGTACGACGTACGAGTTTCGGTTTTGGGACACATGCAACGTGGCGGCTCACCAAGTTGTTTTGATCGTGTTTTAGCGAGTAGAATGGGCGTAACTGCTGTAGAAACACTTTTAGAACATAAAAGCAATTATATGGTTGGTTTGTTAAACGATAAAATTGCCATCACACCATTAACCGAAGCTATAAAAGGTAAAACAACCATTAATAAAGAATTAATTCGTGTTTCAGATATCATGAGCACATAAAACATATACCATGTCAAAAATTAAACTAGCCATAAACGGATTTGGTCGCATAGGAAGATTAGCTTTTCGTGCAGCCTTAGCCAATAAAAATGTTCAAGTTGTTGCTATTAACGATTTGTTAGAAGTTAACTATTTAGCCTATCTATTAAAATACGATTCTGTTCACGGAAGACTTAATGGAGAAGTAGAAGTAAAAGATGGTCATCTTATTGTAAATGGAGAAAAAGTTAGAGTTACTGCCGATAAAAATCCGGAAAACTTAAAATGGAATGATTTGCAAGTTGACGCTGTTTTAGAATGTACTGGTTTTTTTACTTCTATAGAAAAAGCAAATGCACATTTAACTGCAGGAGCTAAAAAAGTAGTTATTTCAGCACCAAGTGCAGATGTACCTATGTTTGTTATGGGCGTGAATCATGAAAATATTAAACCAAATCAACATATAATTTCTAACGCATCTTGTACAACAAATTGTTTGGCACCATTAGTAAAAGTAATAAATGATAATTTTGGATTAGCTGAAGGCTTAATGACTACAGTTCATGCGGCAACTTCAACGCAAAAAACAGTGGATGGACCTTCAAAAAAATGGTCTAGAGGAAGAAGTGCCATGAATAATATTATTCCTACTTCAACTGGTGCTGCAGTTGCGGTAACTAAAGTTATTCCTGAATTAGAGGGAAAATTAACAGGAATGGCATTTAGAGTGCCAACAGCAGATGTTTCGGTTGTAGATTTAACAGTAAAAACAGAACAATCAACGTCTATTGAAGCCATTAATGAAACACTTAAAAAAGCTTCAGAAGATGAATTAAAAGGAATTTTAGGGTTTGAAACAGATCCTTTAGTTTCTCAAGATTTTGTGAGTAATACAAGAACATCAATTTACGATTCTAACGCATCAATGGAACTAAATTCTAACTTTTTTAAATTGATTTCTTGGTACGATAATGAATTTGCTTATGCTAATAAGTTAGTAGATTTAGCTGAATATGCTGTAAAATTATAAGGATGCAACTAATTGTTGATAGTGGTTCTACTAAAGCCGATTGGGTTTTATCGTCTAAAGGAGAAGTTTTAGAGCGTATAAAAACGAAAGGTTTAAATCCTGCGGTTATTTCAAAAGATGAGATTTCAGCTGTTTTGCACAACGAATCTAAATTTATTGAGTTAAAAGATAAAATTGAAGACGTTTATTTTTATGGCGCTGGTTGCGGAACGGAAAAGCCAAGATTAGCATTAAAAACCACACTGCAACATTTTTTTAAAAAAGCTAATGTTAATGTCTATGAAGATACATTGGCTGCAGTTTACGCCTGTATTTCTAAACCCAATCAAAAAGCAATAGTTTGCATATTAGGAACAGGTTCTAATTGTAGTTACTATAACGGTCAAGAAATTGAACAACGCGTGACTTCTTTAGGCTACACGTTAATGGATGATGCTTCTGGTAATTATTTTGGTAAGCAATTGTTAAGAGATTATTACTTTAATAAAATGCCAAATCATATTAAAACTGCTTTTGAAGCTGTGTATGATTTATCTGCTGATACGATTAAATATAAGCTCTATAAACAACCGTTTCCAAATGCGTATTTAGCTCAGTTTGCCAAAATTATGATTGATTTTAAAAACGATGCTTATATTTTAGAACTAATTAGAACAGGTTTAAAACTATTTATTGAAAATATGTTAATGGCGTATGAGTCTGAATTAAAAAACATACCAGTACATTTTGTAGGTTCTATTGGCTATTTCTGTAAAGAAGAATTAGAATTACTTTCTCAATCATACCATTTCAGTTTAGGGCAAGTTATAAAATCGCCAATAGATGGTTTAGTGAGTTTTCACCAAAAGAATTAATAAAAATTAATTAAGAATAGAGTAGAAGTGGTTGTATTATTTACAAGCAATCATGCTTATTTCAACATTTACAAACTTAGGTAAATTCGCTACTTCTACAGTTTCTCTTGCTGGAGCAGTTTCAGCATTAAAATACTTAGCGTAAACGTCATTAATTCTATTAAAGTTATTCATGTTACTAATGAAAATAGAAGATTTAATCACATTTTCAAAAGTCATGCCTGCAGCTTCTAAAATTGCATTTAAGTTTTTCATCACTAGTTCTGTTTCTTCTTCAATACTAGTTAATACTAACTCATTAGTTTCAGGATGCATTGCTATTTGTCCGGAAGTATAAAGCATATTTCCGTTTAAAATAGCTTGATTGTATGGTCCAATAGGTGCAGGAGCTTTGTCTGTTTTAATAATAACTTTCATATTCAATAATATTATAATCTTTCGTCTGGCTTTCTACGTTGCTCGTATTTTAAGTCTTTTAATAAGTTAGACTTAATACCAATAAAGAAATTCCAGCGGTTAAATGTACCAAAAGGAACCCAAGAAAAATTCATTTTCCAACTTAATAAATCTCTACTAAATCGTAATTGAGTTAAACCAAACCCTTGGTTTTTAAAATCGTAACTAGATGAACCACCAATACTCCAACGAGGCGCAATTTCAATATCTCCGGAAAACATTAATGAATGTGAAGAAATTTCATTTTGTCTAGCAGAGTTAGAATAGTTTACTGCATAAGCCAAGCGTAAACTCCAAGGAATAGTGTAATTATATAATTCGCTAGGAATATCTTTATCTTCTTCTTCATCGTCATCACTAAATTTATTGTCAGAAAAATCTTGAGATACACCAAATAAATCATCGTCTCGTCCGCCACCTAAAAGACGTTCGTTTCTTGAATTATTATTTTCCTGTTTGCTTTCGTTGCCTTTACTACTTAAGCTATAACCAAGCGTTAAATTGGCACTTGTTAACCTAAATAAACTTCCGTTGTTATTAATATTATACGTGTCAATACGACGATTATTATTGTCTAGTGCATAAGGATCTAATGTCGCACCAAAGTTAACATCCATTTTGTCTTTAAAGATTTTTGTTCCCCCAGTCATTCGCAGTGGACTCCATTTTAAAGAATCTCCAGCAATGTTATAAGCGGTTGAAAAATTTAAGTTGCTTAGAAGTACAATCTTTTTAGGTTCGGTTGCTAAAGTGTCTTTATCACGCACTTTAGCTTCTAAGTTATTAGATAAAGAGATCCCAACAGAACTTGAAAAAGTATTGTTAGGTGCGCCAAAAACGCCACCTTCAAAACGCGTGTATTCTTGTCTTGCAAAATCGGCAGCAGTATCGCCATCAGCATTAATAACTTCAACGGAATCGTAATAATTATCAAATGCAGGATTTATGTTGTAGCTTAATGAAGGTCGCATAACATGTCGAATTTGCTGTATTTTTTTGCCTTCACCTTTTTTATCGAAGTCAAACAAACCGTAAAGTGTTGTTCCTATACTTGTGCTAAAATTATAAGTTCTAAAAGCATCAAAACCACGTCTTTCTTCTGTAATCACTTCATCAGCTTCAGCATCATAAAAGCGCTCTATGGTTTTTAAAGTCCAAGTTTCATCAAAGTTAGCGCCAGCACTCATACTAAAAAACTTAAAAACTTTAAAGTTAGTCGTTAGTGGAATTGTATGTCTTGCACCAACACGAGCATCATCAAACATTTCTTTTTTAAAGAAGAATTCATCGGTTGTAGTAAAACTATTTTCGGCTCTTAAATTATATTGAAAGTTGATGTTTTGAATCGCACCTTTTTTAATACCATTTTTTGGTGCTAGCGGAAAAATTCGTCCAATACTTCCTTGAAAAGTAGGAAGCGTCATATTTATAGTTTCGGTTTGCGTATTTTGAGAATGTGTTGCTGCTAAACTAAAATTAACTTGTGGTTCTCCAGTAAACGTTTTTGAGTATGAAACAGATGACGCTAAAGTGTTATTTTGCGTATTTGGTAAGTTAACCTGATTAATAGATTGTTGGTAGTAATTGCTGCTTCCTAAGTTAACAGATGCTGTAAAACGTGAACTCGGATTAGCTTTTTGGTCTTGTGTATGTGACCAACGTAAATTGTAAATGGTGTTTTTAGCATAATCTGGAAAACCACGTTCACTAGTAATAAGGTTTTCATATCTAAACCCTACAGATCCATTATATCTATACCTTACATTATATTTAGATTCTAAACGCAAGCCGTAACTACTATTTGTGTAATAATCTCCTAAAACAGCTAAATCAAAATAATCACTTAGTGCAAAGTAATAACCACCATTTTGCAAAAAATAACCACGTCGGCCATCTTCACCAAAACTAGGGAAAATAACACCAGAGGTTCTTTTTTCGGTCATAGGAAAAAAGGCAAACGGCAAGCCAACAGGCGTAGGAACATCGTAAATAAAAAGGTTGGTTAAACCTGTAACTACTTTTTTTTCATTTTCACCTTGAATGAATTTTCCTTTTCGAATTAAGAAATAATATTCAGGATCATCAATATTTTCAGATGTCGTTAACTTAGCTCTAGACATATAATAAACCGAGTCGTTTATTCTTTTGGTCTTTTCAGCCAAAATATTCATACCATTTTGTTCCGTTCTAGAGTTTATAATTAAGGCTTTCTGCGTATCGTAATTAAACCTAATAGAATCTGGTTCTACAACATTTTCGCCTTGCTTAAAGTTTGGTAATTGTGTGTAAACGCCAGCCGAATCTTTTATTCTACCAGCATAAACTTCATTTTTGTTATAATCAATAACAATAATTCCAGCCTTAATTTCCATGTCATCATAGTAAACTTCAGCTTCATTGTATAGGTATAATTTGTTTTCTTTTTTGTTGAAAGTTTGGTAATCTTTTGCTCTGTATTTTACGGCAGATTTAAGTAAAGCTGGTTTTGGTTTAACCGAATCAGTTGTTGTAGAGTCACTTTCGACTGTCGCTTTATTAATTATTGGTTTTAAATTAAGCGTGGTATCTTTTAAGACTTCCTTTTGTTCAGTTGTAGGTTCTGCAGGAATCTTACCGCCATTTTTTGGTAATTCTTGTGCCAAACCTAAGGTGTTAATAAACACTGTAAAAATAAGGGCAAAAAGTATATGAAAGCGGTTTGTATGCAATGCTTTTAAATGTATTTTTGTAAAAGTATGGCTCGGTTTTTGAAAACCCAAAATTACATATTATTTTTTGTGATTAAATAGAAATCCAAAGAAAATATAAATTTATATAAACATGACATATAACTCACTATATCTGCAAAAATCATTAAAGTCTATTTTTAGCCTTTTAATTCTTTTAGGGTTTATTTGTTTTACTAACAATATCTATGCCCAAAAGGACAAATTTGTGGTTGTTTTAGATGCAGGACATGGCGGTCATGACTCTGGTAACTTAGGAAACGGTTATAAAGAGAAAAATATTGCCTTAAATATCGCTTTGGAAGTTGGGAAAACTCTAGAAAATAATAAAGACATAAAAGTTATTTTCACCAGAAAAAAAGATGAATTTATTACTTTAAGAAATAGAGCAAAAATTGCTAATAAAGCAGACGCAGATTTATTTGTGTCTATTCATTGTAACGCGCATTCAAGCCAAGCAAAAGGAACTGAAACTTTTGTTTTAGGAACAGCAAATACAAAACGAAACTTTGATATTGCGAAGAAAGAAAATGAAGTGATTTTCTTAGAACAAGGTTACAAGGAAAATTATAATGGGTTTGACCCTAATAAACCAGAATCATTAATTGGTTTAAAATTGGTACAAGAAGAATATGTTGACCAAAGTATTCTTTTAGCTAGTTTAATTGAAAAGAACTTCAAAAATCAATCAAAACGATCGAGTAGAGGTATAAAACAGGCGAGTCTTTGGGTTTTACACAATACTTATATGCCTAGTGTTTTAGTAGAAGTTGGATTTTTAACGAATAATGAAGAAGGCCGATTTTTAAACCAAAAATCAGGTCAAACCAAAATGGCTAAATCTATTATTTCAGCTATATTAAAATACAAAGAAGCATTAAATTATAATAATAACGACGAATTGCCTATCGCAAATAAAAGTGAAACTAATAAATTAGATAATAGTGTTATCACTAAAGATGAACCTATTACTAATGTTGTTTTTAAAGTGCAAATTGCTTCTGGTAAAACCAAATTAGAGCCAAAATCGTATAACTTTAAAGGCTTAAATAAAATTTCAAGAGAAAAAGTAGGAAGTAATTATAAATACTTTTATGGTTACACATCAAACTACGCGTTAATTACAAAAATGAAAAAAGAGGCTATAGAAAAAGGTTACAAATCATGTTTTGTAGTTGCAATAAAAGACGGTAAAAATGTTAAATTATCGGAAGCTTTAAAATCTCGTTAATTAGAACAATTCTTTACTATTTTCTTTTTAATTTTGTTTACAATCATTAAAACACTTTAGTTTGAAAATTTCTTTAGAAGTCAAAACGGCAATCCTAGTTATTTTAGGAATTATTTTTTTCATTTTTGGCTATAATTATTTAAAAGGAAAAAACCTCTTAGAAATTGACAATACTTACTACACAAGTTTTGACTTTAATGGTTTAAAACCATCGGCACCAGTAACTGTAAAAGGAAATGCCATAGGTAAAGTAACCGAAATTAATTACGATTTTGCCACAGGTGAAACACGTGTTGCTTTTACTGTAAATCCTAAATTAAAATTTTCAAAGTTATCTGTAGTTAGACTATACCAAGAAGGACTAATGGGCGGAAATGCGTTAGCCATTATTCCAGCAGAAACAGGTGAGTTAGCTCAACCTGGCGATTTCATAACTTCAGATGTTGAAAAAAGTTTAGTAGAATCTTTATCAAGCAACTTTTCAGGCTTAAGTACAGATTTAGACAGCACGTTAAAATCTGCTGACAGCTTACTTATTAGTTTAAATACCATTATAAGAGACGAATCAGATAAAGGTTTAAAAAATGTTATTGCAGAACTAAACGAAACATTAAAAGCTTACAAAGGTTTATCATATAATATTAGTAGTTTAGTGAAAAAGAATGACGAAAAACTAGCTGCTATCTTAACGAATTTTGAAAAAACAAGCGAAAACTTATCTGGAATTACTGCGGATTTAGATAAAGCAGACTTAAATAAAACTATAGCTAAATTAGATGGCGCTTTAAATGATGTTAATAATATCATGACTGGCATACAAAACGGCGATGGTTCTATTGGAAAATTATTAAAAGACGATAAATTATATAACAATCTTGAAGGTGCTTCAAAGCAAATGGAAGAGTTGCTTCAAGACATGAAATTAAATCCCAAGCGTTACGTGCATTTTTCATTATTTGGTAAAAAAGCCAAACAGTATGATGCTGAAGGTAATGAGATAAAAGACAAAAAATAAACGACAACCACATGAGTATTATACCTAACATTCTTTTTGCAATAGCATTAATTGCAGGATTCGGTTTTTTTGCCAAAAATGTAAAATCTTTAGTTCGTAATATTAAATTAGGTCGAGATAAAGACATAAATGATAATAAATCCGAACGTTGGAAAAACGTTGTAAACATTGCTTTAGGACAAAGCAAAATGGTAAAACGTCCAATTTCAGGATTTTTACATGTTGTTGTTTATGTAGGTTTTATCATTATTAACATTGAAGTTTTAGAAATTATTATCGATGGACTTTTTGGAACGCATCGTATAGGATTATCAATTCTACCAACATCAGTTTATGGTTTTTTAATTGGTTCTTTTGAGGTTTTAGCTGTATTAGTTTTAGTATCGGTAATTATCTTTTGGTTGCGTCGTAACGTAATTAAAATAAAACGCTTTTTAAGTGCTGAAATGAAAGGATGGCCAAAAAGCGATGGAAATATCATTTTATATTTCGAAGTTGTTTTAATGTGCTTATTCCTTATCATGAACGCAACTGATGTGTCTTTTCAAGAATTAAATTCAGGAAATGTTATTAGTCAATACATAGCACCGTTATTTTCAGGAATGGCCGAAGGTACTTTACATGTAGTAGAACGTTCTGCTTGGTGGCTGCATATTTTAGGTATTTTAGTCTTCTTAAACTATTTATACTATTCAAAACATTTACACATTCTATTAGCGTTTCCAAACGTTTATTACGGAAAGTTAACACCAAAAGGACAGTTTCCAAATAACGATACTGTTACTAAAGAGGTGAAATTAATGATGGATCCAGATGCCGATCCTTTTGCAGCAGCACCAGAAACAGAAACCGAAGCTGAACCGGAAAAATTTGGAGCAAGTGATGTGCAAGACCTATCTTGGCTAAATTTATTAAATGCTTACACTTGTACAGAATGCGGACGTTGTACAAGCGAATGTCCAGCTAACCTTACTGGTAAAAAACTATCGCCAAGAAAAATCATGATGGATACGCGAGATCGTTTAACTGAAGTTGGTAAAAATATAGATGCCAATAACGGAACATTTGTACCAGACGGAAAACAGTTACTAAACGACTACATAACGCCAGAAGAACTTTGGGCATGTACCAGCTGTAACGCTTGTGTAGAAGCTTGTCCTGTGAGTATAGATCCGTTAAACATTATTATGGAAATGCGTAGTTACTTAGTTATGGAAGAAAGCGCAGCACCAACAGAATTAAATAATATGATGTCTAATATAGAAAATAACGGCGCACCTTGGCCATACAACCAACAAGACCGTTTAAACTGGAAAGACGAAGCATAAAATAATTATAGCGTTACCCTAAGGATCAGGCTTTCGGCAGTCGCTCTCTGCGAGGAGCTTCAACAAAGCCTCAATCCTTAACGCAAACATCAACAAAGGTCAAATTTTAAGATTAGACCGTAATTTAATAAACTCTAACAATATGAGCGAGCAGTTAAAAGTGCCAACTATGGCAGAAATGATGGCAGAAGGCAAGCAACCAGATATCTTATTTTGGGTTGGTTCTGCGGGAAGTTATGATGATAGAGCTAAGAAAATAACCAAAGCATTTGTTAAGTTACTAAATAAAGCAAATGTAAATTTTGCAGTTTTAGGAACCGAAGAAAGTTGTACAGGTGATATTGCAAAACGTGCAGGAAACGAATTTTTGTTTCAAATGCAAGCTGTAATGAATATTGAAGTTTTAAACGGTTACGAAGTTAAAAAAATAGTAACTTGCGATCCGCATTCATTTAACTGTTTAAAAAATGAATATCCAGGTTTAGGTGGAAAATATGAAGTATTGCATCATACGCAATTTATAAAACAACTTTTAGATAGCGGACAATTAAGCGTCGAAGAAAAAACATTTAAAGGAAAACGTATTACATTCCACGATCCTTGTTATTTAGGTCGTGCTAATAGTGAATACCAAGCTCCAAGAGATGTGTTGTCTAAAACCAAAGCTGATTTGGTAGAGATGAAGCGTAGTAAAAGTACGGCTTTATGTTGTGGCGCTGGTGGCGCACAAATGTTTAAAGAGCCAGAACCTGGCGCAATGGACATTAATATTTTACGAACAGAAGACGCCTTAAAAACAACACCAGATATTATAGCAACAGGTTGCCCATATTGTAATACAATGATGAGTGATGGCGTAAAGTTTAAAGAAAAAGAAGACTCAATTATAGTAAGAGATATTGCAGAAATTATTGCAGAAGCTCAAGCTTAAATATGGGGTTTTATTATAAGTACAAATCTTTATATTCATTCTGGATTACTTTCAGGATTATTGTTTGCCATAATTATGGCAGCATTCGACTATTTTAAAGATCAGCCATTTTCTCTTTTAAAATTCTCATTGCATATTGTGCTTTTTGGTAGTTTTAATGGGTATATGGCTTATAGAAAATTTAAGAAACAGAATAACTATAAAAAATAATGCTAGTAGACTTCAATACCTTACCGGAAGATTCAAAAGTTTGGATATATCAAGCTAATCGTTCTTTTTCAGAAGATGAATTAGTAGAGTTAAACCAAAAGCTGAATACTTTTGTAGAAAATTGGTCAGCTCACGGAACAGGTTTACAGGCAGGATTCGACATTCGTTATAAGCGTTTTATCATTTTAGCCGTTAATCAAGATAATCAAACCGCAACTGGTTGTTCAATTGATGCTTCTGTACGTTTTATTCAAGATCTAGAAAAAGATTATAATGTCGATTTAATGGATAAAATGAACGTATCATACAAACAAGGCGAGTTTGTGGCTTATAAATCTTTAGTTGATTTTAAAAAAATGGCCAAAGATCGCGCAGTGACAGGAAAAACTATTGTGTTTAATAATTTGGTAACTAATATTGGTGAATTAAAAGAAGCTTGGGAAATTCCTGCAAGTGACTCATGGCATAGTCGTTTCTTTTAAGAATTTATGATTTTTATAATAATCAAGGCGTGTTTATATTTTTAAACGCGTCTTTTTAGTTGATAACTATCTTCATAAAAGCATCTTAAAATCTTTCATTTAAGTTTTATAAAACTGTAATTTGGCATAGATTTAGTTCTTAAATTAAAAGAATCAAATATTTATATATGCGACATTACTTTATGCTATTATTTGTAGCTTTTTTATCATACACTTCACTTGCCCAAAACACGCCAAATCCATTATTGGCTTCAAATCAAGAAGCACAACAAAAATGGGTAGATAGTGTTTATAAATCCTTAAACTTAAAAGAGAAAATAGCACAATTATATATGGTGCAAGTGTTTTCTAATCAAGACAAGGCAACCAAGCTTAAAGTTTTAAACGATGTTAAAAACAATAAAGTTGGTGGTATTATCTATTCTAAAGGTGGACCAGTTTTACAAGCGAAATTAAATAATGAACTTCAAGCCATAGCTAAAACGCCTTTATTAATAGGAATGGATGCAGAATGGGGTTTGAGTATGCGACTAGATTCTACCTTTTCTTTTCCTTGGAATATGACGCTTGGCGCAATTAAAGATTTAAGTTTAATTGAAAAAACAGGAAGACAATTAGGCGAACATTGTAAGCGTTTAGGTGTTCATTTTAATTTTGCTCCCGTTGTAGATATTAATACTAATCCTAAAAACCCAATTATTGGTAATCGTTCTTTTGGCGAAGATAGAGATAACGTGACAGAGAAAGCATTAGCTTTTATGAATGGGATGCAAAGTGTTGGTGTTTTAGCCAATGCAAAACATTTCCCAGGTCATGGCGATACATCTTCAGATTCTCACAAAACTCTGCCAACAATTGCTTTTGATGAAAAACGTATAGATTCTGTTGAATTGTATCCGTATAAAAAATTAATTGAAAAAGGCTTGTCTAGTGTTATGGTGGCGCATTTAAATATTCCAAGTCTAGAGTCGCGTGACGGTTATCCTTCTTCAATTTCAGAAAATATTGTGACTGGTATTTTAAAACAAAAATTACGCTTTAAAGGCTTAATTTTTACAGATGCATTAACCATGAAAGGTGCTTCAAATTTTAGTCAACCTGGCGATATAGATTTAGCTGCTTTTTTAGCTGGTAACGATGTGATGCTGATGAGTGAAGATGTTTCAAAAGGTATAAATAAAATAGAAAACGCTTATCAAAAAGGTATCATTTCAGAAAACCGATTGAAGTTATCTGTAAAAAAGGTCTTAATGGCAAAGTATAAAGTAGGATTAGATAATTACTTGCCAATTGGAGTTAACAATTTAGTGGCTGATTTGAATAGAGATAAAGATGCTATTTTATATGAAAAACTACTGGAAAATGCCATTACTGTAGCAAAAGACACTTTAGATGTTTTACCTTTTCAAAATCTCGAAAATAAGCAATTTGCTTATGTGAATTTAGGTGATGATGATTATTCACCTTTCCTTAAAGAATTAAATAAATACACTAAAGTTACACACGTTCAATCTAATAATTTAGATGAGCTCATAACAAAACTAAAGCCTTTCAATACGGTTATTGTAGGCTTTCATAAATCAAATGAAAGTCCTTGGAAAGCTTACAAGTTTACAAATAAAGAATTGGTTTGGTTATATGAAATAGCGCGTACACATAATGTGGTATTAAATGTATTTGCAAAACCTTACACTTTAATCGATTTAGAAAGTATCACAAATATTGAATCTATTGTTGTGTCTTATCAAAACAGTGATATTGCGCAAAGAAAATCAGCTCAGTTGTTATTTGGTGCCATAGATGCTAAAGGAACTTTGCCTGTTTCTGTTGGTAATAATCTACATCAAGGCTTAGGAAAATCATTCAACAATATTAGCCGATTGTCGTATAGTGTTCCTGAACGTGTTGGTATGTCTCGAAGCAAATTAAAAGCTATAGACTCTATTGCAAATTATGCTATAAGTGAAGAAATGACTCCAGGAATTCAGGTTCTTGTAGCTAGAAAAGGAAAAGTGATTTATAATAAGAATTTTGGACATCACACATACGATAAAAAGAATAAAGTTAATGCTAATGATATTTACGATATCGCATCTATTACAAAAATTGCAGCAACTTTACCTTTAGTTATGGAATTAGAGGAAAAAGGTATTATTAGCCTTGATACTAAATTAAAAGCCATATTACCTGAGTTGGCTAATTCTAATAAAAAGAATATCTCCATTCGTAAAATGTTAGCACACTATGGTAGGCTAAAACCTTGGATACCATTTTATATAAATACAATTGATTCTGTAACGCAAAAACCATTACCAAAATGGTATAGCAAAACAAAATCTGACGACTTTAAATACAAAGTCGCTGAAAATTTATATATGAAAAAAGAATACAATGATTCTATTTTTGAACGTATAAATTCATCGGATTTATTAAAGAGATTACGTTATAAATACAGTGATTTACCTTATTACCTACTTAAAAAGTATTTAGAAGATTATTATAAAAAAGGATTAGATGAGCTTGTGCAAGATCATTTTTACAAGTCATTAGGTTTAAATAACACGACTTATAATCCATTAGAAAGTATGGATAGTCAAAAAATTATTCCAACAGAAATAGATACTTATTTTAGACATCAAGAAATTAAAGGTTATGTTCACGATATGGGCGCAGCTATGCAAGGTGGCGTAGGCGGACATGCAGGTGTTTTTAGCAATGCAAACGATTTAGCGAAGCTATTTCAAATGTATTTGCAAAAAGGATTTTATGGTGGAAAACGCTATTTTAAACCTGAAACAATTGATAAATTTAATACTTGTTATTATTGTTCAGCAGATAATAGGCGAGGCGTTGGTTTCGATAAACCTCAGTTAGGAGATGTAGGTGCGACTTGTGGTTGTGCTTCTCCAAAAAGCTTTGGACATAGTGGTTTTACAGGAACGTTTGCTTGGGTTGATCCAGATGAAGAATTAGTTTATATTTTTTTAGCAAATAGAACTTATCCTGAAGCTGGTATTAATAGATTGTCGCGAGAAGATATTCGTGCCAACATACAACAAGTTATATACGATGCAATTGAAAAATAATATTGTTATTTATCAAAAGATTATCCGACTATAACCAAACCTAAAACCAATTAAATTTATGAAAATAGCAATTGTATGTTACCCAACATTTGGTGGTAGTGGTGTAGTAGCAACAGAATTAGGTTTAGAACTTTCTAAACGCGGACACGAAATCCACTTTATAACATACAATCAACCAGTACGATTAGATTTACTGAATCCAAATGTACATTTTCATGAGGTTACAGTTCCTGAGTATCCATTATTTCATTATCAACCCTATGAATTAGCTTTATCAAGCAAATTGGTAGATATGGTCAAACTCCATAAAATTGAAGTTTTACATGTGCACTATGCCATTCCTCATGCTTATGCAGCCTACATGGCTCAAAAAATGCTATTAGAAGAAGATATTTTTGTGCCTATTGTAACAACACTTCATGGTACAGATATAACCTTAGTTGGAAGTCATCCTTTTTATAAACCAGCCGTAACATTTTCCATAAATAAATCTAATGCCGTTACTGCAGTTTCTCAAAGTTTAAAAGACGATACGCATCGATTATTTAATATTAAAAATGAAATAGATGTCGTGACTAATTTTATTGATATCAATAAGTTTAATCACGGTTTTACCGATTGTCAACGCCACATCATGGCTTCTGAAAATGAAAAGATTATTACACACATTAGTAATTTAAGACCAGTTAAACGAATTTCAGATGTGATTGATGTGTTTTATAACATTCAAAAAGAAATTCCGGCAAAATTAATGATGGTTGGAGAAGGACCAGAGCGAGAAAAAGCTGAAAAGCAATGCCGTAAATTAGGAATATCCAATAAAGTCGTATTTTTTGGAAACAGCAACGAAATTGATAAAATTTTATGCTTTAGTGATTTGTTTTTATTACCAAGTGAAACAGAAAGTTTTGGTTTATCAGCTCTAGAAGCTATGGCATCGAGTGTGCCAGTTATATCAAGCAATGCAGGAGGAATTCCAGAAGTAAACAAGCATGGGTTTTCGGGTTTTTTAAGTAATGTTGGTGATGTAAATGATATGTCTGCCAATGCCATAAAAATTTTAAGCGATGATTTGGTTTTAAATGAATTTAAAGCAAACGCCAAAAAACAAGCTTTGAATTTTAGTATTGATAAAATCGTACCACAATACGAAGCTGTTTATCGTAAAGCGTTGACAAATTAGTCATTTAATTTTTCAATTTGCATTTGTGCGCGTTTGATAATGTCATGAGAAGCTTTTTTAGGTTTTTGCTCCTCTGAATATTCTGGATTAAAATCTAATTGGGCATAAAATGGAAAGTGATCAGATTTTATCGATGTACAGTTCTTTAGTTCTACAAGTCTAAATTCTTCACTTACAAAAATATGATCTAATGGCCATCTTAAGAAATTACTTTCTGTACTAAACGTATTATAAAATCCTCTCCCTATTCTGGGATCTAATAGTTCGCTATAAGCTTTGAATAATTTCATTGTTCCTGACCATGGTACATCATTAAAATCGCCCATTACAATAACTGGTAGTTTACTTTTTCTACGTAATTCAGCAACCATCATAAATTCAGCATCTCTATTAGTAGATTTAGGATTATGCTGGGGCATTGGTGGCGTTGGATGTAAACCATAAAATTGAATGAGTTGGTTATTATCTAATTTAATCTTAGTATGGATTGAAGGAATACTGTCATCGACTAAAAATTTTACTTTTGGGTTAATTAATTCTTTTTTAGAACACATTAACATGCCATAGGTGTTATTTAAAGGAACGTCAACAATATATTTATGTGAAGATTTTAATTGTTTTTTTATGTAATTGCTCCATTCTTGATTAACTTCAGTAAACAACATCACATCTGCATCGGTACTGTCAATAACTTGCTTTAATAACTCATGATTATCGTTCGATTGTAACACATTAGAGGTTAGGAAGCTAATGGGATAAGATACTTGTGTTTTTTCTGCTTTTTTGACTTCAGAGTTGTAAAATGGCATAAACATTCTAACCTTGTAAGTTTGGAAAATGAAGCAAGAAATTAATATACCAATGATTGCTAAATCCTTATTAGACTTATAGCTAAATTTTATATAATATATTAATATAGTTGTTAAAGTTAATAAGGTAAGTTGTACATGAGGAAAATCAAACATACGAATCCACCAATAGTCAACCGCAAAAATTGGAATAAGTGTCAATATGATTACAGTTAGCGCAATTCCTTTTAATATTTTTTTTAGCATGCTATAGTATG
>Ga0079255_1015606_pt1 | contig 17498 bp, 11 predicted proteins | sample KNS7NT10metaT_FD_77389 | JGI IMG/M metagenome (GOLD analysis project Ga0079255, IMG submission 77389) | Marine microbial communities from Southern Atlantic Ocean transect - KN S7 NT10 metaT (Metagenome Metatranscriptome) | ecosystem: Environmental > Aquatic > Marine > Oceanic | place: Southern... | reverse complement strand
AAGATCATCGTATTCTTGAACAAATGCGACATGGTAGACGACGAAGAGTTGTTAGAGCTAGTAGAGATGGAAGTTCGTGAATTGCTAGACCAATACGAATTCCCAGGTGACGACACTCCAATCATCCGTGGTTCAGCGTTGAAAGCGTTGGAAGGTGACGAAGGCCCATTAGGTCAGGAAGCTATCATTGCATTAGGCGAAGCTCTAGATACTTATATCCCAGAGCCAGAGCGTGCGATTGACAAGCCATTCTTGTTACCAATCGAAGACGTATTCTCAATTTCAGGTCGTGGTACGGTAGTAACTGGCCGTGTTGAGAGCGGTGTGGTTAAAGTTGGTGAAGAAATCGAAATCGTTGGTATCAAAGATACGACTAAAACAACGGTTACCGGTGTTGAGATGTTCCGTAAACTTCTAGACCAGGGTGAAGCTGGTGATAACGTTGGTGTACTACTACGTGGTACTAAGCGTGATGAAGTTGAGCGTGGTCAGGTATTGGCACACGTAGGTACTATCACTCCACATACACGTTTTGAAGCAGAAGTATACGTACTATCTAAAGATGAAGGTGGTCGTCATACTCCATTCTTCAAAGGCTACCGTCCACAGTTCTACTTCCGTACAACTGACGTAACTGGTGCTGTAGAGTTACCAGAAGGCGTAGAGATGGTAATGCCAGGTGATAACATCAAAATGAACGTAGAGTTGATTGCACCGATTGCGATGGACGAAGGTTTGCGCTTTGCGATCCGTGAAGGCGGTCGTACAGTAGGCGCTGGTGTTGTTGCTAAAATTATTGAATAATCAATTGCAATTCAATTAAGGCAGGGTATAATTCCCTGCCTTAATTTTTGACAACCAGTTTTAGGCCAGTAGTTCAATTGGTAGAGCGTCGGTCTCCAAAACCGAAAGTTGGGGGTTCGAGTCCCTCCTGGCCTGCCACTATTTTCTAGTTTTCGAAAGTAAGTGGCTGATACTAAAGGTTTATTTCATGAGCGCACAGGCGACAAATACAGGTTCTAAATTAGACGGTTTGAAGTGGCTTCTTGCCTTCGCGTCAATCGCGGCGGGGATATGGGGCTTCAATTTTCTGTCTGAAGAGTCAATTTTAATTCGCACAGCTGTTGTGTTAGTGTCCGTAATTGTGGCAATAGCCATCGCTATGGCTACCGCAAAAGGGCAAGCGTTTTGGAAGTTTGCTCGTGAAGCACGCACAGAGTTGCGTAAAGTTATTTGGCCAACCTCGAATGAGACGGTTAGAACAACCATCATGGTAATCATTATGGTGATCCTGCTTGGATTATTCCTGGCGCTAATCGATTGGCTGATAAATAGCTTTTTAATTAGTCCGATCATCGGCTAGGAGTTCTTGCATGGCACTACGTTGGTACGTTGTACAGGCCTTTTCAGGCTATGAGAACAAGGTCAAAACCATGCTGGAAGAGCGTATCCAGTTATCTGGTTTAGAAGACAAATTTGGTGAGATTCTTGTTCCTACTGAAGAAGTAGTAGAGATGAGAGCCGGCCAGAAGAGACGTAGTGAGCGTAAATTTTTCCCAGGTTATGTTCTGGTTCAAATGGAAATGGACGAAGAATCCTGGCAGGTTGTTCGTAATACACCACGCGTTATGGGCTTTATTGGCGGCACTTCTGACCGTCCGGCTCCTATTAGCGAGAAAGAAGCCAATGCGATCCTGAATCGTATCGAAGACAGTGGTGATAAGCCCAAGCCGAAAGTATTGTTTGAGCCCGGCGAAATGGTACGGGTTACTGATGGTCCATTTGCGGACTTCAACGGTGTCGTAGAGTCTGTAAACTACGAGAAAAGCCGTTTACAAGTGTCTGTCTCTATCTTTGGACGCTCAACTCCTGTAGAATTGGAGTTCAGCCAAGTCGAAAAAGGCTAGGCATTTAAACCGATTCAGCGCATCTCTGTTTGGGAAACCAACACGGGGAGCGTTTTATTGTCTTTGTAAAAAAGACATTTTTTGTTAAATCGGGGAGCTAGGATAACTAGCGTTCGAACCCACACAGAGGTGAATCATGGCTAAGAAAGTCGAAGCTTATATTAAGCTACAAGTAGCAGCCGGTATGGCTAATCCTAGTCCACCAGTTGGTCCTGCTTTGGGTCAGCATGGTGTGAACATCATGGAATTCTGTAAAGCTTTTAACGCGCAAACAGAAAAAGTGGAAAAAGGTCTTCCTATTCCAGTAGTTATTACTGTTTACAATGATCGTAGCTTTACTTTCATTACTAAAACCCCTCCAGCAGCGGTTCTTATCCTTAAAGCATTAGGCCTTAAGTCTGGTAGTGCAACTCCTAACACTAAGAAAGTGGGTAAGATCACTCGCGCTCAGTTGGAAGAGATTGCAAAAACTAAAGAGCCTGATTTGACTGCTGCGGATATGGATGCGGCCGTTAAGACAATCGCTGGCACAGCACGCTCAATGGGCGTTGACGTAGAGGGTTAAGATAATGGCTAAAATTTCAAAACGTATTCGCGCCATCAATGAAAAAGTTGCTGGTCGCACAATCTTTTCAGCTGAAGAAGCTATTCAGTTGCTAAAAGAAGTTTCTGCTGTAAAGTTCGACGAAAGTGTTGAAGTTGCAGTAAATCTTGGTATCGATCCTCGTAAATCTGATCAGGTTGTACGTGGTGCTACCGTTCTTCCAAATGGTACTGGTAAAGATGTCCGCGTTGCAGTATTCACCAACAATGTTGATGAAGCTAAAGCTGCAGGCGCAGATATTGCCGGTATGGACGATTTGGCTGAAGAAGTTAAAAAAGGCAACTTGGACTTTGACGTTGTAATTGCTAGCCCGGACGCAATGCGTGTGGTTGGTCAATTAGGTCAAATCTTAGGTCCACGTGGCTTAATGCCAAACCCTAAAGTGGGTACGGTAACTCCTGACGTAGCAACTGCTGTTAAAAATGCTAAAGCTGGTCAGGTTCAATACCGCGCAGATAAGAACGGTATCGTTCATGCTGCAATCGGTAAAGTAACATTTGATAACAATGCGTTACTAGAAAACTTAACCAGTCTTCTAATCGCATTGAAAAAAGCTAAGCCAGCTTCATCAAAAGGTACTTATATGAAGAAGATTTCTCTTTCTTCAACTATGGGTCCTGGTTTAGCAATCGATCAGTCAAGCTTATCGCTTAAAGACTGATTATAAGGGCTTTGGGTTTCCTGGGGTGTGAAAGCAATTCAGGGAACCGTCAAAGACCGTAGGTACTGGTGAATCGCTTATCACTCGTGATTACGACGAACTGGTTTAATCATTGCCTACGCAGACGGTGAGACCTTGATGAAACTTTTTTAAGTGGAATCGTTCACCGTAACTCAAAGGATAAGGCTTGCCTTATCAAACGTAAAACTCGACCGGAGCGTAAGCGAAGGTTCGAAAAACTGGAGGTGAACTAGTGGCACTTGGACTTGAAGGCAAAAAGGCGATTGTTGCTGAAGTAAATACAGTAGCAAAAGACGCCCTTTCAGCCGTAGTAGCTGAGTACCGCGGTTTAACAGTTGAGCAAATGACTGCGCTTCGCGTGAAAGCACGTGAAAGCAACGTTTATGTGCGCGTTATTCGTAACACGCTTGCTCGTCGCGCTGTTGAAGACACTGAGTTCGCTTGTATGCAAGATGCATTAACTGGTCCTTTGGTTTATGCGTTCTCTATTGATGCACCTGGTGCAGCTGCGCGTCTTTTCAAAGACTTCGCCAAAGAGAACAAACAACTTGAAGTGACTGGTATTGCTATTGGTGGTGAGTTACACGGTCCTGAGCGTCTTGACGCTGTGGCTGCCTTGCCAACAAGAGACGAAGCACTTGCTACATTGATGATGGTTATGAACGCACCTATCACCAAACTTGCTCGTACTTTCAAGGAAGTACCTGCCAAAGTTACTCGTGTGGTTGCTGCTGTTCGCGATCAAAAACAAGCGGCTTAAGACTCTTAGTTCGAGATCTGTTTAACCGTAGTTTTAACATTTTGTTAATTTTAAATTTAAATACCCAGGAGACTAGAAATGGCTCTATCTAAAGATGATATCTTGAACGCTATTGCTGAAATGAGCGTAATGGAAGTTGTTGAACTTGTTGAAGCAATGGAAGAAAAATTCGGTGTTTCTGCTGCAGCTGCTGTTGCAGTAGCTGGCCCAGCTGCTGGCGGTGACGCTGCTGCAGCCGCAGAGCAAACTGAATTTGACGTAGTAATGAAAAGCTTTGGCGGTAACAAAGTAGCTGTAATTAAAGCTATCCGCGGCATCACTGGTCTTGGCTTGAAAGAAGCTAAAGACATGGTTGAAGGCGCTCCTGTTGCTGTTAAAGAAGGTGTTGAGAAAGCAGAAGCTGAAGACATCAAGAAGCAATTGGAAGAAGCTGGCGCAGAAGTTGAAATCAAGTAATAACCTTATTACTTGGTGTCAATATTCGACAGCAAACAGTCCAAAATGGCTGGTGACTTAGTCACCGGCCTTTTGCCGTTTTAGCGGCAAGTGGTTAAGAGCCACACTAAGTAGATATTTCTACGCAATATATCACTGGTTAAAAGCTAGCTAGCCGAGGAACCCGCATGGCATATTCATACACTGAGAAAAAGCGAATCCGCAAGGATTTTGGTCGACGTTCCAATATTCTCGATGTGCCTTATCTTTTGGCAATCCAAAAAGATTCATACCGTGAATTTCTTGAGCCAAGAGGCGATGAAGATTCAGGTTTGGACTCAGCGTTCAAGTCTATTTTCGCAATTGAAAGTTATTCAGGTAACGCCGCATTAGAATACGTTGGATATTCATTGGGCGAGCCTGTCTTTAATGTTAAAGAATGTCAAATTCGTGGCATCACTTATGCTGCGCCACTTCGCGTTAAAATCCGCCTGGTCATCTATGATAAAGACTCTAAGACCAAAAAGGTAAAGGATATTCGCGAACAAGAAGTATTCATGGGCGAACTACCGTTGATGACAGAAAACGGTACTTTCGTAATTAACGGTACTGAGCGCGTTATTGTTTCTCAGTTACACCGTAGCCCCGGTGTTTTCTTCGACTCAGATCGTGGTAAAACACACAGCTCAGGTAAATTATTGTATCAAGCGCGAGTTATTCCTTACCGTGGTTCATGGTTAGACTTCGAGTTTGATCCCAAAGATATGCTTTACGTGCGAATCGACCGTCGCCGTAAATTGCCAGCGTCGATTATTCTTCGCTCATTGGGTTATAGCACCCAGGATATGCTTGACATGTTCTTTGAGCGTAACAACTTCTATATCACCAAGAAAGGTGAAGTTCAGCTTGAGCTGATCCCTTCACGTTTACGTGGTGAGACTGCTACTTTTGAGATTAAAGCCAAAGGTAAAGTGGTTGTTGAAGAAGGTCGTCGCATTACTCCTCGACATATTGCACAGCTTGAAAAAGCCGGTGTTAAAAAACTGGATGTACCTACTGAGTATATCTATGGCCGCGCCTTGGCAACTGACATCATTGATAAAGAATCAGGTGAAATCATTGCCGAAGCCAATGCTGAGATTACAGAAGAAATTCTTCAGCAGATGATTGATGCGGGTGTAACTGAAGTTCCAACGCTTTACACCAATGATTTGGACCATGGTCCTTACATGTCAGATACCTTGCGCATCGATTCAACTCGCACACCGCTAGAAGCAAAAGTTGAAATCTACCGCATGATGCGTCCTGGTGAACCGCCAACGCAAGATGCTGCAGAAGCATTATTTGAAAACTTGTTCTTCAATCTTGAGCGTTATGACTTATCACGCGTTGGCCGTATGAAGTTCAACCGTCGTGTGGGTCGTGATGAGATTGAAGGCGAAGGCACTCTATCTAACGACGATATTATTGATGTTATAAAAACCTTGATTGATATCCGTAACGGTAACGGTACCGTGGACGATATTGACCACTTGGGTAACCGCCGTATTCGTTGTGTCGGTGAAATGGCTGAAAACCAATTCCGAGTTGGTCTGGTTCGTGTTGAGCGTGCTGTAAAAGAGCGTTTATCACAGGCCGAAAGTGAAAACTTGATGCCGCAGGATCTGATTAACGCCAAGCCAGTGTCGGCAGCCGTTAAAGAATTCTTCGGTTCTAGCCAGTTATCTCAGTTTATGGATCAGAACAATCCATTGTCCGAGATCACTCATAAACGCCGTGTCTCTGCATTAGGCCCTGGTGGTTTGACACGTGAGCGTGCTGGTTTTGAGGTTCGCGACGTACACCCAACTCACTATGGTCGTGTCTGTCCGATTGAAACTCCAGAGGGTCCAAACATTGGTTTGATTAACTCTTTGGCGTGTTATGCCAGAACAAACCAGTACGGCTTCCTCGAAACTCCTTATCGCCGCGTTGCTGATGGCAAACCAACTGCTGAAGTGGATTATTTGTCAGCGATCGACGAAGGCAAGTTTGTGATTGCACAGGCAAACGCCAACTTGGATAAAAATGGTGCATTCTCTGATGACCTGGTTCCATCTCGTTACCAGGGCGAGTTTATGTTAGCCACGCCAGAGCAGGTTCAGTATATGGACGTTTCGCCACAGCAGATCGTATCGGTTGCGGCAAGTATGATTCCATTCCTTGAGCACGATGATGCGAACCGTGCATTGATGGGCTCAAACATGCAACGTCAGGCTGTGCCAACTTTACGTGCCGAGAAACCACTAGTTGGTACCGGTATGGAAAGAACTGTGGCAGTCGACTCAGGTGTAGTTGTAGCTGCTAAGCGTGGTGGTATTGTTGACCAGGTTGATGCTAGCCGTGTTGTTATCCGCGTCAATGAAGACGAAGTCGGTGATAACGATTCTGGTGTTGATATTTATAACTTCACCAAATACACGCGTTCTAATCAGAACACCTGTATCAATCAGCGTCCAATCGTTAAGCAGGGTGATATTGTTGCACGTGGTGATGTATTGGCTGATGGCCCATCAACTGACCTTGGTGAACTAGCTCTTGGCCAGAACATGCGCGTAGCCTTCATGGCCTGGAACGGTTATAACTTTGAGGATTCGATCCTTATTTCTGAGAAAGTGGTACAGGAAGATCGTTTTACCAGTATCCACATTCAGGAACTTACCTGTATTTCTCGTGATACCAAGTTAGGTCCTGAAGAAATCACTGCGGATATTCCAAACGTCGGTGAAAGTGCGCTGAGCAAACTTGATGAGTCAGGTATTGTTTACATCGGTGCGGAAGTTAAACCTGGTGATATCCTGGTCGGTAAAGTGACGCCTAAAGGTGAAACTCAATTAACTCCTGAAGAAAAGCTATTGCGTGCTATCTTCGGTGAAAAAGCATCAGACGTTAAAGATACTTCTTTGCGCGTCGGCACTTCGACTCACGGTACGGTTATTGACGTTCAAGTCTTTACTCGTGATGGCGTTGAGAAAGATGCTCGTGCAAAAGAAATCGAAAATGCTGAAGTGGCAAGTGCTAAGAAAGACTTGAATGATGAGTTCCGTATTCTGGCCGAAAGTATTTACCAGCGTGCTCGCAATCTGGTTATGGGGTGTGTTGGCGAAAAAGGTCCGAACAAGTTCAAGAAAGGCAGCAAAATTACTGCTGACTACTTAGATAGCCTTGAGCCATCGCAGTACTTGGAAATTCAGTTGCGTGTAGAAGAAAAGCAGCAAGCGCTTGAGAGCTTGGCGAATTATCTTGCTGAGCAGCGTAAAGAGTATGATAAGAAGTTTGAAGTTCAGAAGCTGAAGATTACTCAAGGCGATGATTTGGCTCCTGGCGTTCAGAAAATTGTTAAGGTTTACCTGGCCGTTAAACGTCGAATCCAGCCTGGTGACAAGATGGCGGGTCGTCACGGTAACAAAGGTGTTATTTCAACCATTGTTCCGATTGAAGATATGCCATACGACGAAAATGGCGAGCCAGTCGATATCGTATTGAATCCACTGGGCGTACCTTCGCGTATGAACATTGGTCAGATTCTTGAAACGCATCTGGGCTGGGCAGCAAAAGGTGTGGGTATCAAGATTGGTGAGTTACTGGATACCGGTAAAGCACCTAAAACGGTACGTACATTCTTGAATAAAGTTTATAACCATCGTGACGGCAAAGCTGTTGATCTGTCAGAGATGACCGATGATGAAGTAATGGCAATGGCTGCTAATCTGCGCGATGGTGTACCAATGGCAACGCCAGTATTTGATGGTGCATCGGAAGAAGACATTCATGCTATGTATGAATTGGCAGAGCTTCCGAAAACCGGTCAAAGCTGGTTGTATGACGGTCGTACTGGTGACCGCTTCGAGCGTCCAGTAACAGTTGGCTATATGTATATGTTGAAGCTGAACCACTTGATTGACGACAAGATGCACGCTCGTTCAACAGGTTCGTACAGCTTGGTAACACAGCAACCACTTGGTGGTAAAGCACAGTTCGGTGGTCAGCGTTTCGGTGAGATGGAGGTGTGGGCACTGGAAGCTTACGGTGCTGCTTATACCTTGCAAGAAATGCTCACAGTTAAATCGGATGATGTGAATGGTCGTACCCGCATGTATAAAAACATTGTGGATGGCGATCATCGCATGGAGCCGGGTATGCCTGAGTCGTTTAACGTACTGACTAAGGAAATCCGCTCATTGGCGATTAACATTGAGCTTGAGCACGAAGATTAAGCACTGGCGACTCCATAGGCTCCTCAATTGATGTGGAGCCATTAGGGTAAAGGTTTTAACTCCATTAGGAGAGCGATTGTGAAAGACTTATTAAATTTTATTAAGCAGCAGAACCAGTCCGAAGAGTTTGATGCGATCCGTATTGGCTTGGCATCACCGGACCAGATCCGCTCTTGGTCTTTTGGTGAAGTAAAAAAGCCAGAGACAATTAACTATCGTACCTTTAAACCGGAACGTGACGGTTTATTCTGTGCCAAAATCTTTGGCCCAGTAAAAGATTACGAGTGCTTGTGTGGTAAATACAAGCGATTAAAGCACCGCGGTATCATTTGTGAAAAGTGTGGTGTTGAAGTTACCTTAACCAAGGTACGCCGTGAGCGTATGGGCCATATTGATTTGGCTTGTCCGGTTGCGCATATTTGGTTCCTTAAATCATTACCAAGCCGTATTGGTATGTTGCTGGATATGACTTTGCGTGATATCGAGCGAATTCTTTACTTCGAAGCATTCGTAGTAACTGAGCCAGGCATGACTACGTTAGAAGCTGGTCAGATGCTGAGTGAAGAAGGTTACCTTGATGCACTTGAAGAGTTTGGTGATGACTTCGAAGCTAAGATGGGTGCCGAAGCAATCAGTGCTTTATTGGATCTGATCGATCTTAAAGAAGAAGCTCAACGCATTCGTGAAGAAGAAATTCCTTCAACCAATTCAGAAACCAAGCTGAAAAAATTAAGCAAGCGATTGAAGCTTTTAGAAGCCTTTATCGATTCAGGCAATGATCCACAATGGATGATCATGACAGTATTGCCGGTGCTTCCACCAGATTTACGTCCTTTGGTTCCATTGGACGGTGGTCGTTTTGCAACTTCTGATCTAAACGACTTATATCGTCGTGTAATCAACCGTAACAACCGTTTGCGTCGCTTGTTGGATCTTAATGCTCCAGACATTATTGTCCGTAACGAAAAACGCATGTTGCAGGAGTCGGTTGATGCATTGCTAGATAATGGACGTCGTGGTAGAGCTATTACTGGCTCGAATAAGCGCCCATTGAAATCGCTTGCTGACATGATTAAAGGTAAGCAGGGTCGTTTCCGTCAAAACCTTCTAGGTAAACGTGTTGACTATTCTGGCCGTTCTGTAATCGTTGTTGGTCCAACATTGAAATTGCACCAGTGTGGTCTTCCTAAGAAGATGGCACTTGAGTTATTCAAACCATTTATCTACAGCAAGCTTGAGTTACGTGGCCTGGCTACGACGATTAAAGCTGCCAAGAAAATGGTTGAGCGTGAAGAGCCGGTCGTTTGGGATATCCTGGAAGAAGTTATTCGTGAGCATCCGGTACTACTTAACCGTGCTCCAACACTTCACCGCTTAGGTATCCAGGCTTTCGAACCTGTACTGATTGAAGGTAAGGCGATTCAGCTACACCCTCTGGTCTGTGTTGCCTACAACGCCGACTTTGACGGTGACCAGATGGCGGTACACGTTCCATTGACTATTGAAGCTCAGCTAGAAGCTCGTGCTTTGATGATGTCTACCAACAATATTTTATCACCAGCAAACGGTGAGCCGATTATCGTTCCTACACAGGACGTTGTACTAGGCTTATATTATCTAACGCGTGATCGCGTTAATGCCAAAGGCGAAGGCATGATCTTCTCAGACGCTGATGAAGTTCAGCGTGCCTATGCAAATGGTGTTGTTGATTTACATGCCAAAGTTAAAGTTCGCCTGCCGATGGTTGATATTGCCGAAGATGGCACTAAGACAGCCCGTATTGAACTGGCCGAAACAACGGTTGGCCGTTCGCTGCTATGGGGTATTGTGCCAGACGGTATCAGCTTTGAGCTGGTCAACAAGCCAATGACCAAGAAAGCAATTTCGAAATTGGTTAACACCTGTTACCGCGAGTGTGGTTTGAAAGCAACGGTGATTTTTGCTGACCAGTTAATGTATACCGGTTTTAGCTATGCAACCCGCTCAGGTACCTCGGTCGGAATTGAAGATATGTCAATTCCAGATGCCAAAGCCGAAATTATTGAAGCTGCCGAAAAGGAAGTTGCTGAAATTCAAGATCAGTTTAACTCTGGTCTGGTAACTCAGGGCGAGCGCTACAATAAGGTTGTTGATATCTGGTCGCATACCAACGAAAAAGTTGCTAAGGCGATGATGGACTTTATCGGTACAGAAGAAGTGGTTGATAAAGAAGGCAATACTGTTCGTCAACCATCGTTCAACTCTATCTTTATGATGGCCGACTCAGGCGCTCGTGGTAGTGCCGCTCAGATTCGTCAGCTTGCAGGTATGCGTGGTCTGATGGCTAAACCGGATGGCTCGATTATTGAGATGCCAATTACGGCAAACTTCCGTGAAGGTCTTGACGTATCTCAGTACTTTATTTCAACGCACGGTGCTCGTAAAGGTTTGGCCGATACCGCATTGAAAACTGCTAACTCAGGTTATCTGACACGTCGTCTGGTAGACGTTGCTCAAGACATGGTTATCACAGAACATGACTGTGGTACCGAAGAAGGTGTTTACATGTCGCCGCTGATTGAAGGTGGTGATGTTGTAGAACCATTGAGTGAGCGTGTACTGGGTCGTGTTGTTGCTGAGCATGTTTACGTGCCAGGTACTGATGAAGTGTTAGCAGAAGCTGGAACCCTGCTTGATGAAAAGTGGGTAGAGATTCTAGAACAGAACTCAGTAGATCAGGTAAAGGTTCGCTCGGTAATTACCTGTCAAACCCGAAACGGTGTCTGTGCTGCCTGTTATGGTCGTGATTTGGCTCGTGGCCACATCATCAATCAAGGTGAGGCAGTTGGTGTAATCGCTGCTCAGTCAATTGGTGAGCCGGGTACTCAGTTAACGATGCGTACCTTCCACATCGGTGGTGCGGCATCGCGTGCATCTGCTGATAACAATGTACAGATTAAAAACGACGGTGAAATTCGCCTTAAAAATGCGAAAACTGTTGAGCGTCAGGACGGTAAGCTCGTTATCGTTTCTCGTTCTTCAGAGTTGAACGTGATTGATGAATACGGCCGTGAGCGCGAGCGCTACAAGGTTCCTTATGGTGCCGTTCTAAGCACTAAAGAAGGTGAGCCGGCAAAAGGTGGCGACATTGTTGCTAACTGGGACCCGCACACTCACCCAATCATTGCCGAGCTGGATGGTAAAATTCAGTTTGTGGACATGATTGAAGGCGTTAACATCGAGCGTCAGACTGATGAGTTAACAGGTCTTAGTTCCATTGTTATTACTGAAAATAAACAACGCAGTGGTAGCAAGAGCTCAGATGTTAAGCCAGCTATTAAGTTGATTGATAAGAAAGGTAAGGACTTGTATATCCCGGGCACTGAAATGCCAGCGGTATATTTCCTACCGACCAACGCTATCGTCAGCTTGGAAGATGGCTCTGAGGTAAATATTGGTGATGCGATTGCCCGTATTCCTCAAGAAAGCTCAAAAACAAAAGATATTACCGGTGGTCTGCCACGTGTGGCAGATCTGTTTGAAGCCCGTAAACCAAAAGAGCCAGCAATTCTTGCTGAAATCTCAGGTACTGTGAGCTTCGGTAAAGAGACTAAAGGTAAGCGTCGCTTAGTCATAACTCCCCAAGACGGTGGCGATACCTATGAAGAGCTAATTCCTAAATGGCGCCAGCTTAACGTTTTCGAAGGTGAAAAAGTTGAGAAGGGTGAGGTGGTATCTGACGGTGCAGATAACCCGCACGATATTTTACGCCTGAAAGGAATTACCGAGCTTGCGCGTTATATTGTTAACGAAGTGCAAGAAGTCTACCGTCTGCAAGGCGTAGGCATTAACGATAAGCACATCGAAGTGATTATTCGCCAGATGTTGCGTAAGTGTATTGTCACTAACCCAGGTGACTCACTCTTCCTGAAAGGTGATCAGATGGAAGTAGTTCGAGTGCTTGAAGAAAATGACAAGCTTACTGAAGCAGGTAAAGAGCCAGTACAGTTCGAACGCGTACTAATGGGTATTACCAAAGCTTCATTGGCTACTGAGTCCTTTATTTCTGCGGCTTCCTTCCAGGAAACCACGCGCGTACTTACCGAGGCAGCAGTCAATGGTAAGACCGATGATTTACGTGGCTTGAAAGAGAACGTAATCGTCGGACGTCTGATTCCAGCAGGTACAGGTCTAACCTACCATGCGGAACGTCGTCGTAAACGTGCGGAGTCAATGATTGAAGACTTTGGGCCATCGGCAGACGAAGTTGAGCAGGCATTGTCCGACGAGCTCAGCTCAATTAATGAGGGTGAGGACTGATAAAAGTGTCAGCATGGCTAAATGATCAAAGTTTGACCATGCTTGACTTTAAATCATGACCTCTTTAGAATAGCGCGCCCTAGAGTTATCGGCGCGCAAGTTTGGCGTGAACTAGATATAGAGATTTTATTAAATGGCTACAATTAATCAGCTAGTAAGAAAACCTCGCAAGAAGCAGGTAAAAAAGACAAACGTTCCTGCATTGGAAGCTTGTCCGCAACGTCGTGGCGTTTGTACTCGTGTTTACACCACTACGCCTAAAAAGCCAAACTCGGCTTTGCGTAAAGTAGCTCGTGTACGTCTAACCAACGGTTATGAAGTATCTTCATACATCGGCGGTGAAGGCCACAACCTACAAGAGCACAGCGTTGTACTTATCCGTGGCGGTCGTGTAAAAGATTTGCCAGGTGTACGTTACCACTGTGTTCGCGGTACCCTTGACCTTGCAGGTGTTAAGGATCGTAAGCAGGGCCGTTCTAAGTACGGTGCTAAACGACCAAAAGGTTAATTTAATTCACGTAAAAGCCTTATTGCGGCGTTATTTAGAATTATTTTTCGGTTCATTGGTAAATCACCAAATCACCTCAAAATAATTTAAATGCCTTGCACTAAGACTTTTTCGAAGAATTAAATGCTAGCTTGCCAACTAGGAGGCTAGCGATTGGTTTTAATATATTTGACATATTGAAGCCATACAATTAGAGAATAGTCTAGTAGCTGACCGTCCGGTCGGCTATTTCACTATGTGAGTAAGGCCAGATAAGAAACGTAACAGCTTATTCTGGATTATCCTGAAGTTACACATGCATGAGGAAAAATTAACATGCCAAGAAGACGTGTTGTCGCGAAACGCGAAATCCTTCCTGATCCTAAGTTCGGAAGTGAATTGTTAGCGAAGTTCATCAACGTTTTGATGCAAGACGGTAAAAAGTCTACTGCTGAAAAAATCGTTTACGGTGCTTTGGACATTATCACTGAGAAAAAATCAGGTGAAGAGTCATTAGAATTATTTGAGAAAGGCTTAGATAACATCCGCCCCATGGTGGAAGTTAAGTCTCGTCGTGTAGGTGGTTCTACTTATCAGGTACCTGTTGAAGTACGCCCTGCGCGTCAAACAGCATTAGCCATGCGTTGGTTGACTGAAGCTGCTCGTAAGCGTAGCGAAAAATCAATGCGTGAGCGTTTAGCTGGCGAAGTACTTGATGCGTTGGAAGGCCGTGGTTCAGCTGTTAAGAAGCGTGAAGATGTTCACCGTATGGCTGAAGCTAACAAAGCTTTCTCACATTTCCGTTGGTAATCCAAGGAGTTTATTGTGGCACGTAAAACCCCTATCGCCAGATACCGTAACGTAGGTATCTGTGCGCACGTAGATGCTGGTAAAACCACCACTACAGAACGTATTCTTTTCTACACTGGTCTTTCTCACAAGATCGGTGAGGTGCACGATGGCGCCGCTACCATGGACTGGATGGAGCAGGAGCAGGAGCGTGGTATTACTATTACTTCTGCTGCTACTACAACATTCTGGCGTGGTATGGAGGCTCAGTTTGATGAGCACCGTATTAACATTATTGACACCCCTGGACACGTTGACTTTACCATTGAGGTAGAGCGTTCGCTACGTGTTCTAGATGGTGCGGTTGTTGTATTGTGTGGTTCGTCTGGTGTTCAGCCTCAGACTGAAACAGTATGGCGTCAAGCTAATAAATATGAAGTTCCTCGTATGGTTTTCGTTAACAAAATGGACCGTACCGGGGCAAACTTCTTGAACGTTGTTCAACAGTTGAAAGACCGTCTCAACGCAAATCCAGTTCCAATGCAAATGACGATTGGTTCTGAAGATGATCTTAAAGGTGTTGTTGACCTGGTAAAAATGAAAGCGATTATCTGGAATGAGGAAGACATGGGTATGACTTTCGAATACCAGGATATTCCTGCTGATTTACAGGCTAAATGCGAAGAAATGCGCCTTGAGATGATCGAAGCAGCTGCAGAAGCAACTGAAGAATTGATGGAAAAGTATTTGGAAGGCGGCGAGCTGACTGAAGAAGAAATCAAAATGGGTATTCGTAAGCGTACATTGGCAAACGAAATCATCCCTGTATTCGGTGGTTCTGCGTTTAAGAACAAAGGCGTTCAAGCCGTTCTGGATGCTGTTGTTGAATATATGCCTTCACCTAAAGAAGTTAAGGCGATTCAAGGTACTATTGACGAAGACGGTGAGAAGTTTGAAATCCGTGAAGCGGATGATGATGCACCATTTTCAGCCTTGGCATTTAAGATTGCGACTGACCCATTCGTAGGTACTTTAACTTTCTTCCGTGTTTACTCAGGAGTTATTAACTCTGGTGACAGCGTTTATAATTCAGTTAAGCAGAAGAAAGAGCGTATCGGTCGTATCGTTCAGATGCATGCTAACAGCCGTGAAGAAATCAAAGAAGTACGCGCGGGCGACATCGCTGCGGGCGTAGGTTTCAAAGATGTAACCACTGGTGATACGTTATGCGACATCGATCATAAGATCGTATTGGAGCGTATGGAATTCCCAGAGCCGGTTATCTCGGTTGCAGTAGAGCCAAAAACCAAAGCTGACCAGGAAAAAATGGGTATTGCTCTTGGTAAATTGGCACAGGAAGATCCATCATTCCGCGTGCGTACCGATGAAGAGTCAGGCCAGACTATTATTTCTGGTATGGGTGAGCTACACCTGGACATCATCGTTGACCGTATGAAACGTGAGTTTAAAGTTGAGGCGAACATCGGTGCTCCTCAGGTTGCTTACCGTGAGTCTATCCGTAACACTGTTGAAGTCGAAGGTAAATTCGTACGTCAATCAGGTGGTCGCGGTCAGTATGGTCACGTTTGGGTTAAACTTGAGCCGCAAGAGCCAGGTACTGGTTTCGAGTTCGAGAACGCTATCGTTGGTGGTGTTGTGCCTAAAGAATACATCGGTGCTGTTGCTAAAGGTATCGAAGAGCAGCTTGAAAACGGTATCTTGGCTGGTTACCCAGTTCTTGATGTCAAAGCGACTCTATATGATGGTTCTTACCACGACGTTGACTCATCTGAAATGGCGTTTAAGATTGCTGGTAGCATGGCTGTGAAAAATGCAGCAAAAACTGCTAACCCAGCACTGCTTGAGCCAATGATGAAAGTTGAAGTTGTAACCCCTGAAGAGTACATGGGCGATGTTATGGGTGACCTTAACCGTCGTCGTGGTCTGGTCAAGGGTATGGGCGAGAATGCTACTGGTAAAGTGATTGATGCGGAAGTGCCGCTTTCAGAAATGTTTGGTTACGCTACTGACGTGCGCAGTTTGTCGCAAGGTCGTGCTAGCTTCACCATGGAGTTCTCGCATTATGCAGAAGCTCCGAATAACATTGCTGAAGCAATCATGAGCAAGAATTCTTAATTTAAATTGAAATATTAGTTCCAAACTTTAATTAGAGGAATTGAAAATGGCTAAAGAAAAATTTGAACGTACGAAACCGCACGTAAACGTAGGCACAATCGGCCACGTTGACCACGGTAAAACGACTCTAACCGCAGCGATCTGTACTGTATTGGCGAAAGTCTATGGTGGTTCAGCACGCGCCTTCGCAGACATCGACAACGCTCCAGAAGAAAAAGAGCGTGGTATCACGATTTCTACGTCACACGTTGAGTATGAAACTCCAAACCGTCACTACGCACACGTAGACTGCCCAGGACACGCTGACTATGTTAAAAACATGATCACCGGTGCTGCACAGATGGACGGCGCGATTCTAGTAGTATCAGCAGCAGACGGCCCGATGCCACAAACACGTGAGCACATCCTATTGTCACGTCAGGTAGGTGTACCTAAGATCATCGTATTCTTGAACAAATGCGACATGGTAGACGACGAAGAGTTGTTAGAGCTGGTTGAGATGGAAGTTCGTGAATTGCTAGACCAATACGAATTCCCAGGTGACGACACGCCAATCATCCGTGGTTCAGCGTTGAAAGCGTTGGAAGGTGACGAAGGCCCACTAGGTCAGGAAGCCATCATCGCATTAGGCGAAGCGCTTGACACTTACATCCCAGAGCCAGAGCGTGCGATTGACAAGCCATTCTTGTTGCCAATCGAAGACGTATTCTCAATCTCAGGTCGTGGTACAGTAGTAACTGGCCGTGTTGAGAGCGGTGTGGTCAAAGTAGGTGAAGAAATCGAAATCGTTGGTATCAAAGATACCACTAAAACAACGGTTACCGGTGTTGAGATGTTCCGTAAATTGCTTGACCAGGGTGAAGCTGGTGACAACGTAGGTGTACTACTACGTGGTACTAAGCGTGACGAAGTTGAGCGTGGTCAGGTATTGGCACACGTAGGAACTATCACTCCACATACTCGTTTTGAAGCAGAAGTATACGTCCTATCGAAAGATGAAGGTGGTCGTCATACTCCATTCTTCAAAGGCTACCGCCCACAGTTCTACTTCCGTACAACTGACGTGACTGGTGCTGTAGAGTTACCAGAAGGCGTAGAGATGGTAATGCCAGGTGATAACATCAAAATGAACGTAGAGTTGAT
>Ga0079255_1004536_pt1 | contig 17512 bp, 17 predicted proteins | sample KNS7NT10metaT_FD_77389 | JGI IMG/M metagenome (GOLD analysis project Ga0079255, IMG submission 77389) | Marine microbial communities from Southern Atlantic Ocean transect - KN S7 NT10 metaT (Metagenome Metatranscriptome) | ecosystem: Environmental > Aquatic > Marine > Oceanic | place: Southern... | reverse complement strand
CATGAAACTACAAGATTGGATTGATGAAGGTTATAACATAATCATAGAATTTGGCCCAAAATTAATTGCCGCGTTTTTGATTTGGATTGTTGGCTCTTGGATAATCAAAAAAACACTAAAAGGCATTGCCAAAATAATGGACAAAAGAGCCTATGAGATTAGTTTAAAAAAGTTTCTTCTAGATTTACTTGGTTGGGTTTTCAAAATTATACTTATACTAGCAGCACTTGGAACTTTAGGTGTTGAAACGACTAGTTTTGCAGCAATTTTAGCTGCAGCAGGTTTAGCTATTGGGCTTGCACTTCAAGGTTCATTAGCAAATTTTGCTGGCGGCGTTTTACTTATGATTTTTAAACCAATAAAAGTTGGTGATTTTATTGAAGCCCAAGGAGAATCTGGAACGGTAAAGGAAATTGAAATTTTTACTACAAAACTAACAACACCAGATAATAAAGAAATAATCATTCCTAATGGAAGTCTTTCTAATGGTAATATTACCAACTATTCTACTGAAGATTTAAGACGTGTTGATTTTACATTTGGCGTTGGATACGAATCTGATATAAAAGAAACTAAGGACGTTTTATTTAGTGTTGTTCGCAGTCAAAACGAAGTTTTAGAAGATCCAGCTCCAGCAATTAATTTAAGTGAATTAGCCGATAGTTCTTTAAACTTTTTTGTGCGTGTTTGGGTAAAAAAAGAAGATTATTGGACAGTAAAGTTTAACGTTATTGAACAAACAAAAGAAGCGTTAGATGCTGCAGGCATAGACATTCCTTATCCACATAGTGTTGAAATACAAAAAGAAGGCTAAACTTTAGGTTTTGGTTTTAATGCTACAAAGTCTTTTAAATAAAAAGGTTCAAAATAAGCAACATCTTCGGTGTTGCTTTTTTTGTATTTTTTAAAAGCTAAAGCACTCATTTCATTTGAAGAAGGCAATTTGTTTTCAACAAAAAAAGCATTTTTATGAGTGATGATCTCTTTCGTTTTTTCTACACCAGAGCCTATGAATGTTATAATATTTGAATTCAATAGGTCTGCAAATGAAGCTTCATCTATTATCTCTGCATCAATTTTACGAACCTCTTTAAATTTTGAATCATAAATCGCTGAATAAACTTCCATGCGTCTTGCATCTAACATAGGAATAATTAATCCTTTGGAATTTTTAACTTGATGCGCTAATGCTTCCAAAGTACTAACAGATATTAACGGTATATTTAAAGCGTAACATAAGCCTTTTGCTGCCGATACACCTATACGCAATCCTGTGTAAGAGCCAGGACCTTTACTAACTGCAATCGCACTTAAGTGTTCTGGCTTAATCTTTTCTGCATCCAATACATCATGAATATAGGCATGAAGTTTTTCAGCATGGGAATAACCATTGCCGTAATCTTCCTTTAAATACAAAGTCTCACCATTTTTAGATAGCGAGACTGAGCAGTTTGTTGTTGCTGTTTCAATACTTAGTATGTATGCCAAAACGTTATTATTGTGTTATAGGTTTACCAAGGTAGAAATCTAATACTTTTGTTTTAAATACAAAATCATATTTTGCATTAATTAAAGATGTTTCTGCGTTGACATACCTTAAGCGTATTTGCTCTAAATCAAATGAATTTAAAGCTCCTAAACTATAACGATCTTTTGCATTTTGTAATGCCAACTCTTGAGCTTTTAGTGCTTTTTTAGACGCTTCGTAATTTTTATAAGATGCCTTAGCATCGGTAAATGCACGCTGAATATTAGATTCTAATGTTAGCTTTGCTTGATCTAAATTTAACTTAGCGTTTTCTTCTTGAATTTTAGATCGCGCTACATTTGTTTTATTTTGAAACTGTGAAAAAATTGGAACAGTTAAGTTTAAACTGAAACTATGTCCTTTATTGTCGTTTATTTGGTCGAAAAAAGGATCTTCCAAGTCAGTCAAATTTGTGTAAAAAGCATTTGAACCATAGTTATACGAACCTGATAAGGAAGGTAAATAACCCGATTTTGAGATTTTAGTTGACAACTCCGCATTTTCTATACGTTTCTCTGCTAGCTTTACCTCATTTCTATTTTGATATGCATAATCCAAAATTGGTTGTACATCATTATATAACAACGTTTCTGTTGGATCATTAATTTCCATAAACTCAACTGAAAAACCTTCTAATGGCAATTGTAACAATTGTGACATTGAAAGTAGCGCTAATTCATAATTGTTTTGAGCCACAGTAACATTTTGCTGTTCTTGAAACACGTTAGCTTCAGCATCTAAAAGATTTGCTCTAGGTTGTGCGCCAGCTTCAACTAAATCGTTCACTTGTTTTAGTTGTGTATCTGCAAATTCTAATTGCTTTTTGGCTACTTCTAAATTTTCTTTTGAAAATAAGATATTTAGATAAGCATTAACGACATTTAAAGATATATCATCTTGAATTCTAGCTAATTCTAAGCTATTAATTTCATTGTTTAACTTAGACTGTTTGTATAGGTTTAGTGTTCTAAATCCGTTAAAAATGTTTTGTCTAAGTCCAGCTCCTACACTTATTGTGTTAGATGTTCTATCTACGAATTGCCCTGCGAATAATTGTTCCGTACCAATATTTAAGTTATAATTTGCACTAGCAGCTAAAGATGGTAAAAACTGACCCTTTGCAGCTATTATATCTTGCTCTCCAGAAAGAATAGCGTTTTTAGATTGTTGAACGGATATATTATTCTCTAAAGCATAATTTACCGCTTCTTGTAGAGTCCACGTTTTTTGCTGTGCAAATGTAAATTGACACGTTAAAACAAGACTTAATACTAGTAGAATTTTAGTTGTCTTCTTCATCTTTTTCATCGTCTTTAGAGGCTTTATTCCACACTTTAATTTTATCATCTTTCTCTACGCCTTCAGTTATTTCTACATTAATTCCATCGGACAAACCAATTTTTACATCTTGCTTTTTAAATTGTCCTTCTCCTGTTTGAATTTCCACAAAAGGTTCTTCTGTAAAACGATCGAACTGCAATAAAGATTCTTTAATAACCATTACGCTATCTTTCTTCTCTAATTCAATTTCTGCATTTGCACTATAACCAGCTCTAATTTTAGTTGAAGGTCCTACAGTTACATCAGCTTTTATAGTAAATTGTACAGCACCATTTTCTTCTATACCTTTAGGTGCTACGAATGTTAATTTAGCAGGAAAGTCTTTATCGTCTATTGCCCCTAAAACAACTTTAATTTCTTTTCCTTCTTCAATCTTACCAACTTCGGCTTCATCTACTTTACCTTCAAAAATCATTTTACTCATATCGGCAATTGTAGCTACAGTTGTTCCTGCGTTAAAACTATTACTTTCAATAACTTGGTCACCTTCACGAACAGGAATCTCTAAAACAGTACCAGCAATTTGCGCTGTAATGCTTGTATTTGCAGATCCGCCACCAGAAAGTGATCCTTTTTTTATAATTTGATAATTATTTTGTGCCTGGCGATAAGATTCTTGTGCTTGGTCTAAACTTAATTGACTGTTTTCAAAGTCTTGCTTAGAAATTACACCTTTGTCAAATAACACTTTGTTTCTATTGTAAAGTGTTTTAGCATTATCAAAACTTAATTTTGCTGAGTTAATTTGGCTACTTGCACCAACTAAACTTTGTTCGTTTGGTACGACTCTAATTTTCGCAATTAAATCGCCTTTTTGAACTAAATCACCTTCTTCGACTAGAATTTTATCTATAATTCCGCCTATTTGAGGTTTTAATTCTACTTCTTCTTCTGGATTTAACTTTCCAGTTGCAACTGTTTTCGTGTTTAGTGACGTAAAAAATGGTGTCTCAACACTAAAATCTTCAACTGTTTTAGAATTTGCTTTGTTAAAGTAAGATAATACCCAAGCTAAGGCTAAAACAAGTACAATGACTAAGATAATTTTAAATGATTTTTTCATTATTATTAATTTGGTTGTTTTTTATTTTTATTCTTCTCTTAATGCTTCAATTGGCTTAATACTAGTTGCTTTAAATGCTGGTATTAAACCTATAAGCGTTCCTAAAATAACTAATATAATTAATGCTATAAATACTACTGAAATTTCTACTGAAGCGTTTACAAATACCGCTTCATCGCCTTGACCGATAAACGTATCTATGGCTATTAAAATCCATCCGCCACTTATAATTCCAATTAAACCAGCTAACATGGTAATTACAACAGCTTCTAAAATAATTTGGCGTTTAATTTCAAATGGTGTAGCGCCTAAAGCACGACGAACGCCAATTTCTTTAGTTCGTTCTTTTACTGTAATGAGTAAGATATTTCCAATAGCAAAAACGCCTGCAATTAAAGTGGCAATACCTACAAACCAAGTAACAAACTGCATACCTTTAAGGAAACCTGTTATTTTTGCAAACTCTTTACCCAAGTTAAAACCGCCAATAGCTCTTTTATCTTCAGGATGGATATCGTTAAGATTTTTAAGCAATAATTTAGCATCAAATTCAATTTGCTTGATATCGTATTCTGGTTTTCCTGTAATCATCATCCAACCAATATCTTCGCCTTGATTATAAATTTGTTGAAACGTTGTAAAAGGAATATGCATATCGCTAGTTGGCCCCATATTTTGGTTACCAGTTTCAAACATACCAACAACCTTAAAATTGATGCTGTTAATTTGTATGTAAGCTCCTATGACGTCCTCATTTTTTTCAAAAAGTTGTTTATAAATTTCTTCTGAAATTACGACGACTTTTTTATTTTCATTGATATCGTTTTGATTGATAAAACGACCTTTTATCATTTTCTTTTTCTGAACTTTATCTAATAGTGGATAATCGCCATTTATAGAAAATGTTCCCGATAAAAAGTTATGCGTAACCATGCTAGAATTTTGATTTCTAGGAATTACGAATTCAATACCTTCAATATTCTCTTCAATTTTTTTGGCGTTAGATAACGTTAACGTCACACGTTTACCTTCTTGAAAACCTTTGAATGGTTTAGATGTAGATTGTCCCCAAATAAATACACTATTGGTTGCAAAATCACCAAATAAGCGATTAAATGAATTTTCAATACCTTTAGCAGAACCTAATAGCGCAATCAATAATAAAATTCCCCACCAAACGCCAACCATAGTTAGAATAGAGCGTAATTTATTTTTGGTCATACTATCGTAAACCTCTTGCCACGTATCTTTTTCTAATAAAAATCGTATCATAATTATTCGTCTCTTAGTGCTACAATAGGTTTAATTTGTGAGGCTTTTTTTGCTGGTAAATAACCTGCAATAGTTCCAGCTACAATTAACGTTATGGTAGCTCCAACAATATGATTTGTGTTTACACTTGGATCTTTAATAAAAAAGTCTTCTAATACCGGTGTCGCTAACTCTAAAACGCCCATACCAATAAATAGACCTAAAAACCCAGCAATCATGGTAATTAAAACCGATTCAATTAAAATAATTGACACAATAGATTTTGGCGAAGCACCTAAGGCTTTTCGTATACCAATTTCTTTAGTACGTTCTTTTACAATAAAAATCATAATATTACTAATACCAACAACACCTGCGATTAAAGTTCCAAAACCAATAACTAGAATAATCATTCCTAACCCGAAAGTCATTTGGTCTACAATTTTGGTGCCTTCAGCCATATTTCTAACTCTAATGGCACGTTGGTCTGACGCAGCAACTTGGAAACGTTTTTTTAATTTGGTTGTTAGTGTATTGCTAAAGCCTAAAGCTTCATCATAACCCATTTTAGGATTATAGGTTAAGTTGATTTGATCTAAATAATCGTTATTACCATAAATTTGTTGCGCTGTAGTTACTGGCGTATAAATCATACGTTCTTCGTTATCGCCGCCATCATCTTTAAAAATACCTACAACTTTATATTGAATTCCATTCAGGTTGATAAATTTCCCTAGTGCTGATGTTTTCAAAAACAAATCTTCTTCAACTAATCGACCAATTACTGCAACTTTCTTCTTTTCATTTAAATCTAATTGATTTATAAATCGACCTTCGGTAATTAATGTGTTTTCTAAATATTTATGATCTGGATGACAAGCTCTTACGGTATAGTTGTTATTCTCATTTTTATATGAAGCATTCACGTTTTGGTAAATACGCGCGGTGATGTACTGTACTTTATCGCCAAACTCGTTTTTTAAATAATCGAAATCTTCATTTTTAAATTGAATACGTCTTCCTGCTTGTAAACCGTTACTTGCTTTTGTTGTTCTTCCTGAATTGATAAAAATGGCATTAGAAGCATCATCTACAAAACCTTCAGCAAATGTATTTCCTAATCCATTAGCGATCCCAAAAAGAATGGCAAATAACAATATGGCAAAAGTTACCGTGAAACCAGACAATAAACTTCTGGTTCGGTTCATGTTAATACTTTGAAATATTTCGCGCCACAAATCTAAATCAAACATACTGAGAAGCTCTTACTTGTTCAATCTTTACATCTTCCATAATTACGCCATCTTTTAAACGTACAATACGTTTACACATGTTAGCAATATCTTCTTCGTGAGTTACCATTAAAATGGTTTTTCCTTCATCGTTTAGAGATTGGATAAAATCCATAATCTCATGTGACGTTTTTGTGTCTAATGCACCTGTTGGCTCATCAGCTAACAATAATTTAGGATTTGCAGCTAAAGCTCTTGCAATTGCTACACGTTGTTTTTGTCCACCAGACAACTCATTGGGTAAATGCTTTGCCCAAGCTTTTAAACCAACTTTCTCTAAGTGAAATAATGCTTTTTCAACGCGTTCACTACGTTTTAAACCTTGGTAATATAAAGGTAAACCAACGTTTTCTAACGCATTTTTATAACTGATTAGATTGAAAGATTGGAAAATAAATCCTAAAAACTTATTTCTGTAGATTGCTGCTTTTTTTTCGGTAAGGTTAACAATTGGTACGTTGTCTAAAACATATTCTCCTTCATCTAATTCATCTAACATTCCTATAATGTTAAGCAACGTAGATTTTCCAGATCCTGAAGACCCCATAATGGCAACCATTTCACCTTCTTCAACCGATAAATCTATTCCTTTTAAGACATGAAGACTAGAATCTCCTATAGGATAAGACTTGTGAAGCTTACTTATTTTTAGCATAATTGGTGGTTTTTCGCTATCAATTTTATGTGATTGATACCAATTAGACTGCAAGTGACAAAATTTGTTACAAGTCTATACTCAAAATTTTGTTAAAATAAATTTATGCTGATTTCTTATTGTACTTCCTGTATAAAAAATAAGCCACACCAAAGAATAAAATATATGGTATTGCCATTAAGTACACAATACCATCATTAATACCTTTTGCTGCTGCTTGTCCTTCTTCGTTTTCTAATACAGCGCGACACATAGCGCATTGTGCGTTGGTCTTTAGAAAAAAGACTAATGAGAATATTAGAAGTAGAATTTTTGTTTTCATAAGTAATAGTTCTCGACTACGCTCGAACAGTCACAATCATTAATAATTAGACATAAATCGTCTGAGTTATAAATCTATTTATGCTAGTGATTTTTATATTTAATAAAGATTTCGACTAGGCTCAACCTACATTATCACTAATTTAATCTTATATTAATAAGATAAACTTAAACAAGTCTATTGCTTAACTATAATACGGTGAAATCATTAGATAAACAATTACACCAGTTACTGCAACATATAACCATAATGGGAATGTAATTTTAGCTATTTTTTTATGGCGTTCAATATTATTAGTTATGGCACGAACATAAGTGATTAACACAAATGGTATCACTGCAATTGACAATACAATATGGGTGATTAATATAAAAAAGTATACATATCTTATTGCTCCTTCACCACCAAATTTAGTAGAATCACTTGTCATGTGATATGCAACATACATTACTAAAAAAGCAACTGAACAAGCAATAGCAGTTTTCATAAGATTTTCATGAACCTTTCTATTTCCTTTTTTTATTACAACTACAGCAAGAACTAATAGTAATGCGGTTAAACCATTAATACTAGCATAAATTGGAGGTAAAAAAGTTAATGGCTCTACATCTAACCCAAAATCTTTTAGTTTAATACCAAATAAAGCCGCAACAGCTAATGGGATTACTATGGAAAGAATTACAATCCACTTATTATATTTTTTCTCTTTTAGAGTATTTTCCATAACACTTTAATAGTTTAAGTTATTCTTTTAGAAGCTTTTTAATATCTTCTTTTAATATTGAAATTTCTTCTTCATTGCCATCTTCATCATACTTTTCTTGCTCAGAAATAATGCCTTTATAGAAAATTTTAGGATTACCAAAAGCATCTTTTCTTGAACGTAAATAGCCTTGTCTATCTACTAAAGCAAAATCACCTGAATGTTCAAAATTATCGGTATCCACAAAAATATTGAAGCCAACATTAGCTAAATCATAGACTGCTTCTTCTCCTTTTCCTGTTAGAAAATTCCAATTTGGATTGGTGACGTTGTAATCTTCGGCATATTGTTTTAAAACTTCTGGCGTATCTGTTTCAGGCATAATTGAAAAAGACGCCACGCCAAAATCTTTGAAGTCTTTTAATTCATTTTGAATTTCTACTAAATTACGACTCATTCTTGGGCAAATAGTTGGACAAGTTGTAAAGAAAAATTCCACAACATATACTTTACCTATATAATCTTTATTTGTGATAACTTTACCATCTTGATTTACAAAACTGAATTGAGGCACTTTCTTTTTGACGCCATCGATTAGCAAATAATCTAAACCAGAATCGGTAGATTCAAAAGATTCTTTTGCTATCACGTTACTTCGTGAACCATCACGAACAATATCTTTGTTTTTTATTCTATTTATAATTTTTGGCACGAAAATAATCCCAAAAACTAACACAATAAATGCAACACCTATATAAGAATAATTCGATTTTTTCATATTAATTATCAGCTTTTAAATCGTCCGCACGACGTGAATTTGAATTAAATTCTCCTTTACGCTTTTGCCTGTATTCAGTAAATAAAATACGAATGTCATCATTCATTTTATTTTTAAGGATACCAACATCGGCAGTATTGTAAGAAGTTAACGGATAAACGTTAGCTTTTTTCTCTATTTCTTTTTTAGAGCGATCGTCTAGTCTTCCGCGCTGTGCCACATCCTTATCTATCACATAAACTTCACTGGTAAATCCTGCGTAGTTTAAGTATTTTGAAGCTCTTAAATTAGCATACATTCTATCGATATCGCTTTGCGATGCATAAACAAATTTCCAATATTCAAGTGGCGTATGTTTTATTAATTCTTTTTGTAATCTTTCAGCAGATGCTTTCGCTTTAAAAGGCATAATGCTTACAACTTGAAAACCTTTAAAACCTGTAAAATTATCGTATACCATTTCTTTTAGGTTAGACGCTTCTACAACATGTGTTTCTGGATCTTCACCTAAGAAATTTAAAACTGTGATTTTATTTTTAAACGTTGCATTTTTATCACTAATTGAAGGTAAATTAGACAAGTCTAACACTTGATCTTTTACAACTTCTAATGGTGTGTAATTGTGTTGCGCTGGATATAAAAAAAGTAAAAAAACAACAGGAAGGAAGAAAAGAATTCCTAAAACAAGATTACGTTTAATCGTTTTGTTTTGCATACTACAAAAATAAAAAAGGTGGTTTAATAAAACCACCTTTTTAACTCATTTTTTGCACCTAAGCGCATCTATATTATTGACTTAGAAATCTCTAGTAATAAAACCATCTTTATATACTTCAAAAACGTATCCGCCTTCTTGTAATAAGATGAATATTAAGTAACAAATTAAGAAAATACCTGTCCAAACAACAGCTCTTCTTAAACCTGGCGTTTCATCGCGCATGTGCATAAAATCCCAAGTAATGTAATATGCTTTTACAATAGTTAAGATGATAAAGATCCAGTTAAGACCTTTCATTCCTAATATGTGTGCTTCCAACATTTCTGGTTTGTAAATACCTAATACAACTTCTACAGCAGTTACAATAGATAAAAAGATTAAAACACCCCAGATTTTTTGTGTATTAGATTTAAATTTAACTAAACCTCTAAATATTGCTAAATTATGTTCTTGACCCATTTTTAATGTTTTTTAATTTCTTATGCAGAAATATAATAGACTTAATTAATTATACTAAGTAGAAGAATGTGAATACAAATACCCAAACTAAATCTACAAAGTGCCAGTATAAACCAACTTTTTCAACCATTTCGTAATTCTTACGTCTTTCGTACGTACCAAGAATTACGTTGAAGAAAATAATGATATTAATTACAACTCCAGAAAATACGTGGAAACCGTGGAAACCTGTAATAAAGAAGAAGAAATCCCCAAATAATGGTGAACCATATTCGTTTACCTCAAGATTTGCTCCCATAACAGTTCTTTTTCCATTCTTTTGGATAGCTTCTAGAGATGCTTCACGAGTTAAAACTGTTTTTTGACCTTCCTCATTGATTAATTGCGTTCTAACCAAAACTTCAGGATGAGATTTTAACCCTTTAACCACATCATTAATTGAGTACTCAGGTAAAGTACCTTCATCTGTAAACCATAATCCGTTTTTACGTTCGTGTTGTACTCGTGGAGTTTCGGCAGCATTTACAAAATCCGCTAAAGCAACACGTTTAAATTTTTGTTCACCTTCAACATCTACATATTTACCAAACTGTAAAATGTTTCCACCTTTAGTTTGAACAGCACCATAATCACCTTGAATAAATGTTGCCCATTCCCAAGCTTGAGAACCAACAAATATAGCACCACCAATAATGGTTAAAAACATGTAAATGGCAACTTTTTGTTGCTTCATGTGATGACCAGCATCAACTGCAAGTACCATTGTTACCGAAGACATGATTAATATAAACGTCATAAACGCTACATAAATCATTGGTAATTCTTGACCATGTAAAAAAGGCACGTGTGTAAACACCTCATCGGCGATTGGCCATTCTTGAATAAATTTAAATCTTGAAAAACCGTAAGCAGCTAAAAAGCCTGAAAATGTTAAGGCATCAGAAAGGATGAAAAACCACATCATCATTTTACCATAACTTGCTTTTAGTGGCTCATTTCCACCAGCCCAAGTCTTTCCTTCTGCTCCTGCAGTTGCAACTGTAGTACTCATATATCGTTAATTGGTTCGTGAATTCTATTATATCGGACAAAAATAATCAAATTATCGTTCTAAAGAAACCCAAAACTATAATTTTTAAAGTCGTTAGCTCGTCTTGAGTTTTAAGACTGTTTTAACACATTCATTTTGAAAGTGTTTTATACCATAAAATATAAAAACAAAAATAGGTAAACCCATAGTATATCTACAAAATGCCAAAATGTAGCGGCTAATTCTAAGCCAAGCATATTCGTCGCTGTGTACTTTTGTTTAAAATGATTATAAATTACAACGAATAAACAAATTAAGCCTACCACAACGTGTGCAATATGAACTACTGCAATTAAGTAGATATAAGACATGGTTACATTACTTGTTGGTCCCGTAAAATTGTAACCTTGATGAATAATTTCGGCAAAACCATTAAATTGATTAATGATGAAGAAAATTCCTAATAAAAATGTAGCTAACAACATTACTGATGCTAACGTTCGGTTAGACTTTTTTAAAGCTTGTTTAGCCACAATCATGGTAATGCTACTTGCTACAATAACAAAAACACTTATGATAAAGGCTTTTGGCATTGTGAAATTTTGTATCCAATCTGGTCTTGTACTACTTACAATAAAAGCACTTGTCCAACCGGCAAAAGACATGATTAAAGAAGCAATACCAAAGTAAAGCATCATTTTCTTAGAACGACCTAATTTATCGTTTAAAGTTCCTTGTGTTAAATCCATAGTTATCTTATAAACTTATCTAGTACGTAAACTATTTGTATTAATGAAATATAAATAACGCTTGCTAACATGAGTTGCTTTGCTGCTTTTTCGGTCATTTTTTTAAATAACTGAATCGCGTAATACAACATCACTAAGCCCAAACCAAAAACAATAATTGCAGCAAGTATACTTAATTTTAATTCGCCTGTAATACCAAAAACTGGCACTATTGACACTAAAACTGTCCAAATAGTATACATAATAGTTTGTACTGCGGTACCTTTATCTTGTTTCCCCGTTGGTAACATAAAGAAACCACCACGTTTATAATCTTCAAATAAAAACCAACCGATAGCCCAAAAATGAGGAAATTGCCAAAAAAATTGCAGTGCAAACAAGGTTCCTGGTTCAATACCAAAATCGTTAGTAGCGGCAACCCAACCTAGCATAAAAGGAATGGCACCAGGAATTGCACCAACAAAAACAGCTAAAGGTGTTTTTGTTTTTAATGGCGTGTAAACACAGGTGTATAAAAAGATAGAAATAGCACCAAATAAAGCGGTTTGCTGATTGATATTATACAAAATCACTAAACCTAAAATGGTAAAAACCGTAGCGATAACAAATGCTGTATTTACCGACATACGACCTGAAGGAATAGGACGATTTTTAGTACGATTCATTAAAACGTCCAAATCTTTTTCTATAATTTGATTGAACGCATTACTTGCTCCAACCATAAAATAACCACCTAATGACAATAAAACAACAATAGTCCAATCTATAGTTTCAGCACCTAAAAAATAACCTGCTACCGAAGAAAACACCACACTTAATGCTAAACGCATTTTTGTAATTTCCTTAAAATCTTTAATGATGCTTGGTTGTATTTCTGAAACCGATTCTTTACTCAAAACAGCGCTATTTTTATTGCCTTTGCAAAGATACGTCTAAAACAGATTTTAGCATAAAAAAACCACAACTTTTAGTGGTTGTGGTTTTTAGGCATGTATTGTTTTGTTAAATTTTTAGAAATGAAATAACACGGACTACAAGTGTGCGCTATTGAGGCTACTAGTCCGCGATATCTGAGTTTTTAACTACTCAATCAGAACAAGGATACCTTCTTTTGATATAAGTCCATTTATCACCTATATCCTGATAATCTTTACCACACTCTACATATCGTTCGTAATTTGAAACTCTATGTCTCAATTTCTCATTGGATTGATAAAAAAGAAAATGACTGCATGTAAATTGATAATCCATATCTAATTTTTTATCAACTTTTTTCATTATGGAATTAGATTCATCGTTGTATTGAAACCTAAAAATAATTACTCCTTGTACTTTCCCAATACCATTAAAATGTAATTTTCTAAGGATTTTGTAGTCTTTTTCATCAATGATTTCTTTAATTTCAGATTTACCTAAACTATTTGATGATTTGAAGGCATCAGATTCTACGATTATATCTTTCACTTTTGTTATTATGGTCATTTGTTTTTTTATATCTACTATATCTATATCGCTACATGGGCTACAACTATATATGAAAGGCAGTATTAATAAAAACGATATTTTATCTAGGAAATTTTTCATGAGCTTCTTTTATGTTTATTTGTTCTTCAATTGGTCTTTCACAAAATTTTGCTTTATGATACTGCTCTAACTGTTCTCCCAAAAGAGGCGAGTAAGTATAATTCTGAGGATAATGTTCGTTTACTATATGTGGTATATAATTAAAATTTGGTGCTAACTCTGGTTCTACACAACTAATTTCATTTAGTGAAGTTTCTACTGCTTGATACCAAGTTATATTTCCTAACGCTAAATCTTGACTAAACCTTACATACATTGCAACACCTAATAAATTTGATGGTAAATCTTCATAACTATATGCACTCTCATTATCCTTAACACTTTGCATTAATTCTCCCATTTCTCCACCAGTAATAGCTGCAAATGGCCCATTCTGAGTAGCCCATTCGAAAATTTTAAAAACATGGTGAAAGTCAATCCAGCCACCTACTTCTGAATAAACATACCTATTTACACCTTTGCTTATTGGTAAAAAGTCATTAGGATTGTCATTTGAATAATTATTTGGCGCGTTAGGATCAAGATTATTTATTTGAATTAATTCTCCATTGTTGTTATCATCTCTATCGTACATTAAATTATATTCAAAGTGATTTACTAAAGCAGTAATTTGATCTTCATAACTCATTGTATTTAGACCATCAACATTATTTAATTCATCTAAAATTTCTTGTTTGTTTGCCAGTTGACCCCATTTCGGTTCTTCATTATCATCAAGATTGTTAGTCCAGGAATTGTCATTAACATTTGAATTACATTCTATTTCTAAAACTTGTATTATGATTTCCTGTGCTTCTTCACTGCAACCACTTGCTTCTAATCGATTTTTAATATATAACCAATCCGATTTTGGCATGCTTATTTGAGAAAATAATTCTGGATCTATATATGTCGTATCATTACCACCAATATTAAATGGACTGTTTAAACAATTTAAAATATCGTCTTGTAATGTGGGCTGATTAATTATAGTATGCATATCATCTGTATTATTATCTGGCACATCGCTAGTATCGTTAGGATTTGAACCACCAGTATTAGAATTACCTGGATTTGTATCTGTTGGATTTGTATCGTCGTTACTATCACTACCACTAAATCCTCCGCAACTATTATCCCATACAAAAACAGTTTGAATTTCGCATTCTTGTGATGGCTTACTGCAATTTGGAGCTTCACTTGTACCACATTCACAATCATTATACTGACTATAAGAATGCCCAGAACCACCACAACTTATTGACGAACAAACATACTGATCGAAAGTATCTACCAAAACAGGTCCACAATCGTTTCTTTCTACAATTAATGAATCTTCTATTCTTTCTATAAATACTTGACTATATATTTTCTCCCCATTTTCCTGAAGAGATGAGTTATATTTAATTAAAAACTGTTCATAACTACCATTCGTGTATAATTTATATAAATAGTTTTCTATAGTATTTGGTGTAGCATTATCACGATAAATAAAAAATGTATATGTGGTATAATTGTCTTTTTCTATAATTTGCACTCTATTTTTATTAATATAAAAATGACTTGACGAGGCATTTTCTTCTCTAAAATTAGCGTTAGTTTTTCGGTGCTTTCGCACAGTTTCTAACAAACGACTATTTGTTGTTTTTAAATGCTCTAAAGATGTATAAGATACTTTTAAACTGGTATTTTCTTGGCTAGTGTTCTTTTGAGCTAAGTCGTCTTCTTTTTCACAAGTTGTTAAACTTAACGCAAAGCAGAGTAATATTAAGTATTTTAAGAAGTTTAAATTGATTTTAAATTGATTTGTCATAAAATTTGGTTTATTATTTTCGGTGAAAATATATTCTTACAATTTAAATCACATTAAATTAATGTTAACCTTATGTTTTTTTTAAATGAGTTTTTTAAAAATCCGTATAAAAATTAAACAAGTCTGTACGTAAACCTATATTAAACCAAACGGTACTATTTTCAAATTGCGCAGCGTTATTAACTTCTGGGTTAAAACTTCGGTATGTAGCATTTATGAAAAACTTTAAGTTACTCGCAGGATTTACTAAATACGCCACTTGTCCGCTTGCTAAAAGACTTGCTGCGGTGTTTCCTTGTGCTACCGTAACTCCTGTATCCAAAGGTCGAGTATCTTCATCGCCAAAAATATCGCCACCATAACTCGCGCTATCTTCTAAAGAATTAAAATCGTAACCGCGTTCACCAACTATAAGTTTGGCTTCACCAAACCAACGTTTTTTATTATAACGACCAATTAGTACCAATTCTCTAAAGTTAGAACCCCATAAATGTGCCATACTTTGGTTGTTATGTGCATAGTTAAGCACAATACTGTTGTGTGAATACGTATAAGGACGCACATGGTTATATTCCGCTTGGAGCATTAAGTTTTTCACTTTAAACGCATTATAATATTTTACACCTAGTTGGTAGCCAAACTTATTTTTCCAGCTTTTATTACCAGCTTTGACTGCATCTAAAGAAAATTCATCTAAAACAAATTGTGAATAGATATTAATGTTATCATTCACTTTATATTTTCCAGAAGCACCAACAATTGCATTACCTGCATCTTGTCCTGTTTCAAACTCTATAGCACGATAAAAAATAACTGGATTTAGGTAATTGACATCAAAGCCACGATCGTTACTATTAGTCCAAATTACTGATTCAAATAAACCTAAATTTAAACGCTTGCTCACATTCCAACTTAAATAATGATTAGCAATGTATTTAGTTAAAAACGCACCATCTTCAGTTACTTCTGGTCTCACATCACGTAACCAATTCCATGTATTGGTATATTGAATTTTCCAAAATTTAGTATTCAATTTTAAGTACGGATAAGGGCTTGCTGCATCACTTTGAAATAAAGAACGATAACCATCGCCAATAAAATTTTTGCCATGACCAAATTGCACATTTATAAAATCGACTGGCGAATAAGACAAATAACCTTCCGCAACTGGATAATCGTAACCGTTAGATTTGAATTCTTTAGCAATACCACGACCAGGAATTATAGCTGGATCTGGACCAAATGCTTTTAAACTTTCCGCGTAGCGATTAAAATAATCGGCAAAACGACCTTGACTTTCATACACTGAAGCCGAAAAACTAAACTTTTTACCCAATCCACCTTGTATGTAAACACCTCGCGTGTTATTATACGTTGAAGAAAACTCCGCATCGGTATCTTTCCCTAGTTGTAAATCCACTACAGCATCTACTGTAAACCAATAATTATCACCTTGAAGTTGTGCTAAATGCTCATTCCATAATTTTCTATGAAACCAAGAATCGCCTTCTTTTTTTAGCTTATCATTTTCTGCTTGAAAGTCATAATAATCGGCTACAACTTCGTAACGATAAGGTTTACTTGCTGTATGGCTATTGGTTCCAACCATATTTAAAGAACGATCGAAACGGTAATAATTTTCGTGACTAAACGGAATATTTACCTGACTTCTAAAAGCATTTCCTGTGTAAGGTTTTATAGATTTGGTGACACTATCAAATTCCTTTTTTGCTTGTTCCTCTAATACTGTTAGTTCGTTTAGTTCTTGTTCTTTTTTTTCTGCTTCGGAAAGATTTTCAACACTATTTATACGTTGTGACTGATCTTGCAGTGGAATTAATAATTTAATTGAAAACTGTTTGTATGCTGGATTACTATTGTAAGTCGCTGGTTGAATTTTAGGAAATTCTGAAAACACACGTTTAGCTTCATCTTTTAATGAATTGTAAGCCGCATCGACATAAACAACTTTGAATTGTCCTTCTTTATCCACTTCAAACATAATACCTACATCGCCATTATAATTGTCTTTAGCAACCTCATCTGGCACCTTAAAAGTGGTAAATAACAAATTGTAAACTTTATTGTTAAAGCATTGTTTTAAGTTTTTGCCAGTTTGCTGTTGGCAATCTTCAAACTTAGGATAGACTTCGTAATACGAATCGTTTTGAGCCAAACCAATTCCGCTTAAAAGTAACGCTAAACCTAGGACTATTTGTTTCATTATAAGAAATTATTTGAAAGGCG
>Ga0079255_1033335_pt1 | contig 24789 bp, 22 predicted proteins | sample KNS7NT10metaT_FD_77389 | JGI IMG/M metagenome (GOLD analysis project Ga0079255, IMG submission 77389) | Marine microbial communities from Southern Atlantic Ocean transect - KN S7 NT10 metaT (Metagenome Metatranscriptome) | ecosystem: Environmental > Aquatic > Marine > Oceanic | place: Southern... | reverse complement strand
TCGCACATTATGCGATTCGTCCTTGGCCATGGTTGTTGGTTGGTTTGGCTTCGCTAATAATTTTTCCTGACTTAGCTAGTATTAATGCGACTTTCCCAAAACTTAGTGCTTCTATGCAAGGTGAAGATGTGGCTTATGCCGCTATGATGACGTATTTACCTTCAGGATTAATTGGTATTGTTTTATTATCCCTTATTGCTGCATTTATGAGTACAATTTCTACACAACTAAATTGGGGAAGCTCTTATATTGTAAATGATTTTTATAAACGTTTTTTAAAACCTGAAGCATCTGATAAAGAACAAGTTTTTGTAGGGCGAATTTCTACAGTAATTTTAATGCTTTGCGCTGCACTATTTTCATTTTTCTTACAATCTGCTGGTGAAGTTTTAAACTTATTATTACAAATTGGAGCTGGAACAGGTTTACTTTTTATTTTGCGTTGGTTTTGGCACAAAATAAACCCTTGGAGTGAAATTGCTGCTATGGCTATTTCATTCGTAATTGCTGTTTTCTTTTTTATTAATGGAAAATTAGAATCGCCATTATTTGAATTAGCTGGACATTGGCAGTTAGTTTTAGGAGTCGTTATCACGACCTTAGGTTGGATTATTGTAACTTTAATAACAGAACCTTCTTCGTCTGAAACAATTAATAGTTTTGATGCCTTAATATTTGGTAATGAGTCTAAATTTAAAGGATTCGATAAAAAGATTATCGCTTTTGTAAGTGGTGTTTTAGGCGTATATAGTTTACTTTTTGCAATCGGAAGCGTAATATATGGAGATTTCCTTCAGGCTTCGCTCCTATTTGTATTTAGTTTTATTGCAGGTTTTGTGATTTACAAAAGTCAAAAGACATTATAACTCATAATGTTGAAATTTTTAATGGATAAGTAAAATACTTGAAATAACTGATAGCTGGTTATACATTTGTCTTTAAATTAACTAAATAAGACTTTCTCTAACTTTACCAGAAATAATTGCGTAGATATATGTAATCAGCAAATTTTAAGCTAAAATGCTTCAGCTATACCTAAGTAAAAGCCTTGTTTTTCTTTTCCAAAACCAACATCGAATCTTAAATTCAAATTTTCCGATTCATCGATGCTAAATCGAGCTCCAAAACCGTAGTTAGGTTTTAAATTTTTAAACTTAAACTGATTTACATTGTTATAAACATCACCAGTTCCCGCAAAACCAACCAAACCCCATCTGGAGTTTTTAAAGTTTTTTCTATATTCTACTTGTGTGGCTAAAAGATCACGATCTACAAATCGTCCTTCTTGGTAACCACGCATAATCTCGCTACTTCCAAAAAATGCAAACTCTGAAAAAGGAATATCACCGCGCGTAAATCTGCCAACCAATTGAAACGCCAAAATATCATCATTTTTACTGTTTATATCCATATAATGTCTTACATCAAAACGTGTTAAATTAAACACGTTTGTGCCTCCTAAAACTTTATCGTATTTGCCATGTGTAAACTCCATATACCAACCATCTTGTGAATTAAGAATGTTGCTTCGACTATCGAATAAAGCAGCTACTTCTGCGCCTACAGATGTAGAACCATTAAAACCATTTGGTTGGTTGACTATAATTTGTCCTTCAGGATCTATATCTGTATTGTAAATATGATTATATCTAAATCCTGCGCCGATAAATAAATACCTATGCAACATTTGCTTTAAGAAAATAGGTTCTAATAAAAACTGATAATAATCATACTGTTCTTCATTGCTTTTTGGTGTATCACTGCCTATCCCATAATACAATCTTGGATAATTTTGAAACAGTAAATTTCCTTCAATCACCCATTTTTCCTGATTTGTAAAAACTTCGAATCCTGAGTATAGAAAAAACTGATTATTTAGTGTGTATTGTAAGGTCATTGGCATGTTTGAAACTCGTGTTTCCTCTCCACTTCCATTAAACTTAAATAAGTATTTTGCACCAGTCCCAAATGCCAAGTTAGTTTCTGGTGAATAGCTAATTACTGGCGCGGCAATAAACTTTTGTTTATATAAAGTAGAGTCTTTTGCTGCTGCTTTTTTATTAGGATAAAAGGTGAAGAATTCTTTTAGTTTTTCAATTGATTGCGCTTCTGAAACCAATGGTAAGCCCAATAGTACAATTAATAATAGTCTTGAAATGAAGGCTTTATATTTAAGGATTTTGAACATAGTGGTATTTAAATTGGTTTGGCTTTATATTTAACTTAAAAAATTAGATAAAACTACAGTTTTTGAGTAATTATATTGAACTCTTAACGTGTTTTTATTAACCTTTAAGTAGAAATTAACATTACAACGTATCTAATACAAAACACCTTTAAAAATTTACTTCTCTTGAAAATTTGATAAGTGTTTGTAGATAAAAAAAGGTGTTTAAAATGAATTAAACCTCTTTCAATATTATAAATTGTAAACATTTGTTTATCTCCTTAAGATAACATCCATTTTTTTGATGTTCTTTTTAGTATAGTATGGAGAATTAAGTTTCATTATAAAAGTATAATTGCCTGTTTCTTCTATAACAAAAACAGGAGTATTTTTTCCTTTAATATTTTTTTTAACCCCATAAGTATATATGAATCTATTCTTCTCATGATCAGCTCTAGTGTCTTCATCTCTTATCCATTTAAAACGAATTAAATCAAATGAACAACCAGGTTTTTTAACCCAATCTGGGTTTCTTTCTTTCGATTTTATCCACCTTGTATCAGAAGATAAATATTTAGGATTTACATTTGAAGGATCTATATTAAATATTTTATAAGGCTGATTATCTTTAAGCACATTAACCGTATAACTTAAATCTATTACACTTTCAGCTTTATATTTAACTTTACTCCAAAATCTAATTTTATCACCTTTATTTAGATTAAAAGATTCGCTATGTTCTTTTTGATCACTTAGACTTACTTCACTTATTGCTTTTCCGCATGATGTTAACAATAAAAAAAGGAAAATCAATAAAATGAATGCTCTCATAAATGCTGAATGAATATACTGATGCTCTAAATGATTTCGACTATTTTTCTCTTGACTTTAAGACATTAACGATATCATTTAATTTGAATCCTTTGGCTTGTAAAAGCATTAAATAATGAAAAAGTAAATCGGCACTTTCATTTAAGAATAAATTATCGTCGTTATCCATAGCTTCAATAACTACTTCTACAGCTTCTTCTCCAACTTTTTGAGCCACTTTATTAATTCCAGATGCGAATAAAGATGCGACATAAGATTTTTCGGTATCTGCAGCTTTCACTCTGTTTTCTATTTTATCTTCTAATTTAGAAATGAAACCAAAATGTTCCTCATTACTTTCGTTCCAACACGTATCTGTTCCTTTATGACAAGTCGGTCCTACAGGATTTACTTGAATTAACAACGTATCGTTATCACAATCTAATTTGATATCAACTAAGTTTAGAAAATTACCACTTTCTTCACCTTTAGTCCATAATCGTGATTTTGTGCGACTATAAAACGTCACTCTTTTAGTGTCTTTTGTTACTTTTAGAGCTTCCTCATTCATGTAACCTAACATTAGGACATTTTTAGTTGAAACATCTTGTATAATAACAGGTACCAACCCATCATTACTTTTATTGAAATCTATATTCATAATAGTCTTTAGTTTGTTGTCTTTAAACTTAAATTTTGATAAGTTGTTTAAAGCCTAACAGCAATGTCTTCAGCTTTTAAAGCTTGTTTTAAATCCAAAATTGGTATTTCGCCAAAATGAAATACACTTGCGGCTAGTGCTGCATCGCTTTTACCAACTTTAAATGTGTCTACAAAATGATCTATAGTTCCTGCGCCACCAGAAGCGATAATAGGAATATTTAGTTCTTTTGATAGTTTGGCTAGTGCTTCATTAGCGAAGCCATCTTTAGTACCATCATTATCCATAGAAGTAAATAATATTTCTCCTGCACCTCGTTGCTCTACTTCTTTTGCCCAATCAAATAAATTAAGTTCTGTAGGAATAGTGCCACCAGCTAAATGGACAATCCAATTCCCATCAATATTTTTAGCATCAATTGCGACAACTACACATTGTGAACCAAATTTATTAGATAACTCATTAATCAATTCAGGTCGCTTTACTGCAGATGAGTTTATGGATACTTTATCTGCTCCAGACTGTAAAAGCACATCAACATCTTCTATGCTAGAAATTCCGCCACCAACGGTAAAAGGAATATTCACTTGTTCTGCAACTTTTAAAACCATGTCAATCATCGTTTTTCGTCCTTCTAAAGTTGCTGAAATATCTAGGAACACCAATTCATCTGCTCCTTTTAAAGCATATTGTTTAGCTAATTCTACAGGGTCGCCAGCATCTCTTAAATCAACAAAATTGACACCTTTTACGGTACGTCCATTTTTAATATCAAGACAAGGAATTATACGTTTTGTTAACATGATTTATGAATTAATGATGAATTGTTCTAATTGCTTTAAGCTTATTTTATTTTCATAAATAGCTTTACCTATAATAACACCTTCGCAACCATTTTCGGCAAGTTTAGGCAATTCATCATAGGAAGAAATTCCTCCTGAAGCAATAAGTTTTAAATCTTTAGCTTCCTTTAAAATCTCTTTATAAACCTCAAAACTTGGACCTTGCAGCATGCCATCTTTAGAAATATCGGTACAAATTACATATTGTATGCCTTTTGCCTGATAATCTTTAATAAACGGAATTAAGTCTAAGTTACTTTCTTCTTGCCAGCCATTAGTCGCAATTTTTCCGCCAGTATTATCTGGGTAAAAATCTGCTCCAAGAATAATTTTATCACCACCAAATGTTTTAATCCAAGTATTAAAAACTTCTGGATCTTTTACGGCTATACTTCCACCGGTAATTTGATGAGCACCAGAGTTAAAAGCGATTTTTAAATCTTCATCAGATTTTAAACCACCGCCAAAATCAATCTTTAAGCTTGTTTTTGTTGCTATACGTTCTAAAACGTTATGGTTTACTATATGTTTTGCTTTTGCGCCATCTAAATCCACCACATGCAAATATTCAATACCTGCGTCTTGAAATGATTTTGCTATTTCTAAAGGGTTTTCGTTATAGACCTTTTTAGTGTTATAATCACCTTTTGTTAATCTTACACATTTGCCGTCTATAATATCTATGGCTGGAATTATTCTCATTTTTATTTGTGTTGTGCGTTTAAAGTTTAATTCTTGAATAAAGATTTATAACTCTAAAAAGTTTTTTAAAATTTGCTCACCTGCTATACTACTCTTTTCTGGATGAAATTGAACGCCATAAAAGTTATTTTTGTGCAAGGCAGAAGCATAAGGTATGTCGTATTCGGTTGATGCAATCATTTCAGGACAAATTTCGGCATAAAAACTATGCACTAAATACATAAACTCTTTGTTTTCAATATTTTTAAACAAATCTGTTTTAAGATTTGTAATGGTATTCCATCCCATTTGTGGTACTTTTACGTTGTTTGAAAAACGTTTTACATCAACATTAAATATACCTAAACCTTTGGTATTTCCTTCTTCAGTATGCTGACACATAAGCTGCATGCCTAAACAAATACCAAGAACTGGTTGTGTTAATTCTGGAATAATTTTGTCTAATCCTGATTTCACTAACATTTTCATTGCCGAATTTGCTTCGCCAACACCAGGAAATATCACTTTATCGGCAGCCTTTATTTCTTCTGGATTATTAGATAACACAGCATCATATCCTAAGCGTTTAAAAGCAAATTGAATACTTTTAATGTTTCCAGCTCCGTAATTTATAATGACTAATTTCATTTTAATTTTATAATTTGATTCTGCGTCGAAGCGCAGAATGACAAAAGTTTTAATTATCAGCTAATCCTAAAAGTTGAAAGCTACTTTATAGCATTCCTTTTGTTGATGGTAAAAACATTTTATTAGCATCACGCTTTACAGCCATTTTAATGGCTTTTGCAAATGCTTTAAAAATACCTTCAATCTTATGATGTTCATTTACACCTTCAGCTTTAATGTTTAAATTACATTTAGCACCATCGGAAAATGATTTGAATAAATGAAAAAACATTTCTGTTGGCATATTACCTATTTTTTCACGCTTAAATTCAGCATCCCATTCTAACCAATTTCTTCCACCAAAATCTACAGCAACCTGCGCTAAGCAATCGTCCATTGGCAAACAAAACCCATAACGTTCTATACCTAGTTTATTTCCTAAGGCTTTATGAAATAATTCACCTAAGGCAATCATAGTATCTTCTATTGTATGGTGTTCGTCTACTTCTAAATCACCTTTCACCTTAATGGTTAAATCCATTGCGCCGTGACGTCCAATTTGGTCTAACATATGATCGAAAAAATGTAAACCTGTATCAATATCATTTTTACCTGAACCGTCTAAATTCAATTTAATATAAATTTCGGTTTCATTGGTGTTTCTGTTAATTTCAGATACGCGATCTTCTAGTTTTAAAAACTCGTAAATTTCTTCCCAATCGGTTGATGTTAACGAAATACAATCCATTATTGATTGTTTGGTTGTTTCAATCTCATCTGCGCCTAATTCAGGATTTTCAGACATGTAAATACCTTGTGCTCCTAAGTTTTTTGCCAATTCCATATCGGTAATTCGATCACCTAAAACAAAAGAATTCTTTAAATCGTATTTAGATGCATCAAAATAATGCGTTAATAAACCAGTTCTTGGTTTACGAGTATCGGCATTTTCATGAGGAAAAGTTTTATCTATGCAAATTTCAGAAAACATGACGCCTTCTTTTTCAAAAGCAGTAATAATTTTATTTTGAGCTGGCCAAAATGTGTCTTCAGGAAATGAGTCTGTTCCCAAACCATCTTGGTTAGTTACCATAACCAATTCGTAATCCAATTCTTTAGCAATTTTTGCCATATATTGAAATACTTTTGGGTAAAATTCTAGTTTTTCAAGACTATCTAACTGATAATCTACTGGGGGCTCAAGAACTAATGTGCCGTCACGATCTATGAATAATACTTTTTTCATTTTACAAGCCTTTTTACAAAGGTGTTTTATTTTAATGCCTTTAAGGCTTCAATTAATTTTTTATTTTCTCTTGGTGTTCCAACGGTTAATCGTAAACAGTTATCGCATAATTCTTGCTTACTACGATTACGGATTACTATTTTTTGTTCTAATAACTGATTATATCGTTTAGTCGCATCATCTACTTTGATTAAAATGAAGTTAGCATCGGAAGGATAAATTTTAGAAACGAAGGAAACACTTTCTAAAGCATTAGCTAAAACGTCTCTTTCAGTAATTAAATCCTTTATCTGATTTTGTATTGTATTTAAATCAGCTAATCTTGTAATAGCCTTTTGTTGTGTTAATTCATTAACATTGTAAGGTGGTTTTATACGGTTAAGAATCGCAATAATCTCTTTAGGTGCATAACAAATTCCTAAACGAATACCAGCCATACCATAAGCCTTAGATAAGGTTTGTGTAATAACTAGGTTTGGATATTCTTTTAATTTGGTTAACCAACTTTGCTTAGTTGAAAAATCGATGTACGCTTCATCAATAACAACTAGACCATTAAATTTCTGTAAGAGTTCTAAAACAGCTGTTTCAGAAAAACTATTTCCAGAAGGATTGTTAGGCGAACATAAAAATAAAAGCTTAGAATTAGCATCTGCAGCTTCTAATATTTGGTCAACTTTAGGCTGAAAATCTTTTGTTAATAACACTTTTTTTATAGCGATATCATTAACTTCAGCTAAAACTTGATACATACCATAAGTTGGTGGTAAAGTAATGATATTATCTACTTTAGGTTCGCAAAACGCTCGGAATAACAAGTCTAATACTTCATCACTACCATTTCCTAATAGCATATTGCTTGTAGATGCATTGTTAATGTTAGCAATAACATCTTTTAAATTGGCTTGTAAAGGATCTGGATAACGATTTACACCATTTTCAAAAGGATTTTCATTAGCATCTAAAAACACCACATCATCTACAAGACCTTTAAATTCATTTCTAGCTGAAGAATAGGCTTCTAGCTTTTTGATATTGTCTCTTGTGAGATTATTTAAATTAAAATTTGTTGCCATACCAAGAAACGAATTATTTAGTTGAATTATTTAAATCTTTAAGCCTTAAAGTTACTGCATTTTTATGTGCTTGTAGGCCTTCGGCTTCTGCCATTAACTCAATCGTTTTTCCTATATTTAATATGCCTTCTTTAGTGATTTTTTGAAACGTAATAGCTTTGGTAAAACTATCTAAATTAACGCCAGAATACGCCTTGCAAAATCCATTTGTAGGTAATGTGTGATTAGTACCAGATGCATAATCTCCAGCACTTTCTGGTGTGTAATTTCCTATAAAAACAGAACCTGCATTAGCTATTTTATTTACGTATAAATCTTCATTTTCAACACAAACAATAAAATGTTCTGGACCGTATTGATTAATCATTTCTAATGCAATGTCATCATTTTCTACATAAATCAATTTAGAATTAGCTATTGCTTTTTCTGCAATAGCTTTTCTAGGTAATTCATATATCTGGTTTGCTACTTCTTCGGAAACATTTGTTATTAATTTCTTAGAAGTAGATACTAAAATTACTTGACTATCTGCGCCATGTTCAGCTTGACTTAATAAATCAGAAGCGACATAAGCAGCATTAGCACTATCATCTGCAACGATTAAAAGCTCGCTTGGTCCTGCAGGCATATCAATCGCTACACCATGTTTTGTTGCTAATTGCTTGGCTACAGTAACAAACTGATTTCCTGGACCAAATATTTTATAGACTTGAGGAATACTTTTTGTTCCAAAAGTTAAACCAGCAATTGCTTGAATGCCTCCAACTTTAGCAATTTTTGTTACGCCACATAAATTGGCTGTATATAAAATTTCATTAGCTACTTTTCCTTCTGAATTTGGTGGTGTGCATAACACAATTTCTTTGCAACCTGCAATTTGTGCGGGTGTAACCAACATTAATATTGTAGAAAATAATGGCGCTGTTCCTCCTGGAATATATAATCCTACTTTTTCTATAGCACGCTTTTCTTGCCAGCAATTCACACCAGAAACGGTTTCTACCGTAACTCTTTCTGTTTGCTGTGCTTTATGGAATGCGTATATATTGTCTTTTGCTTGTTTAATAGCATTTTTAAGTTCGTTAGATACAGCATTTGATGCGGTTTCAATTTCATCTTGTGAAACTAAAATGTGATTTAAATCACAACCATCAAATTTTTTCGTGTAGTTTTTTATTGCAGCATCGCCATTTTCAGCAACATCTTTAAAAACTTCTACAACAGTACTTTCAATATCGTTAACCGTTTGCGTTGGTCTTTCTAAAATTGAATTCCAATCTGCTTTATTTGGATTTATGATTGTATTCATATTACAATACCATTTTTTCAATTGGACAAACTAAAATGCTTTCTGCTCCATTAGCCTTTAAATTATCGATAACATCCCAAAAATCATTTTTTGGAATCACCGAATGTATAGAACTCCAACCTTCTTGAGCTAAAGGTAATACAGTTGGCGACTTCATTCCAGGTAAAATATTAATGATAGCATCCAATTTATTGTTAGGTGCATTTAATAAAACATATTTGTTGTCTTGACCTTTAAGAACTGATTGGATTCTAAATTGAATTTTATTTAAAATCTGTTGTATATCAGCATCAATTTTTGGTGATGCAGCTAATACAGCTTCAGATTTTAGTAATACTTCAGCTTCTTTTAAGTTATTTTTAAATAATGTGCTTCCGCTTGAAACTATATCAACAATTGCATCTGCTAAACCAATATTTGGAGCAATTTCAACAGAACCATTAATTAAGTGAATATTTGCTTTTACACCTTGTTTTTCTAAGAACTGATTCACTGTATTCGGGTAAGATGTAGCAATTCTCTTTCCTTCTAAATCTTTAATACCTTGGTATTTTACAGTCTTAGGAACTGCAATAGACACTTTGCATTTTGAAAAGCCCAAACGTTCCACTATGGTAATATCTTGTCCTTTTTCAATTAATACATTTTCGCCAATAATAGCTACATCTACTACGCCATCTCTTAAGTATTGTGGAATATCTCCATTTCTTAAGTAAAATACTTCTAAAGGAAAATTAGTTGCAGATGCTTTTAATTGATCTTTACCATTATTAATTGAAATCCCTATGTCCTTAAGAATTCTCATTGAATCCTCATTTAAACGACCTGATTTTTGAACTGCAATTTTTAATTTTTTCATTAGGTTTTGATTTGGGTTTAAGAAAACAAATGAAACTAAAAAACCCATTCGATTTCTCAAACGGGTTTTTAATATATTAGTTAGTTTACATCAATACATTAGTTGCTCGCTTGATTGCCAGACGTTAAATGATGATGATGTAAAACTATTTTAAACATGTTTTTCTTAATTATGGTGCAAATTTCTGAAAAAGAATTCTAATTCACAAACATAAAGCTTGGTTTTTGAATAATTATTCGGTGAAATTTTATAAACTTATTAATTACTGATTTCCTAAAATAATTGGTAATCCTGAATCTCCAGAACCAATTACAATTACTTTACTATTATTTGATTCCGACAACTTTAATGTTGCCTCTATACCTTTATCTTGAAGAATCTTGTCATTCAAAGATGCGCTTAAAATTCTGTTGGCATCAGCCTTACCTTGCGCTTCAATACGAACCTTTTCTGCTTCTTTTGCAGCTGTAACTAGTCTGAATTCATATTCTAAAGACTCTTGTTCTTGTTTTAATTTACGTTCAATAGCGTCTTTAATGGTTGTTGGAAGCTTTACGTTTTCAACTAAAACACGTTTTACATTAACATATTGACCACTCAATTCCGATCTTACTTCTTCTAATATTTCAAGCTCAATAATATCTCTTTTACTAGAATATAATTGTTCTGGCGTATAACGTCCAACAACACTTTTAGCTGCAGCATTTATAGCTGGACTTAAAAGTTCATTAACGTAATCTTCTCCTTTTGTTTTAATTAGTTTTCCTAAGTTGCTAAATTCTGGCTCAAACCAAATTGTTCCGCTAACTGTAATATCTAAACCATTAACAGAAAGAACGTTCATGTTATCTGAAATAGATTGTTGACGTACTTTTTTAATAATCATATGGTTCCAAGGTGCTACAATATGAAATCCTTCGCCATAAGTTTGACTTGTATCGATTCCGCCACCAAAGCGCTCGAAAATAACGCCACCTTCACCAGGTCCTATTGTTACAGCAGATTTACTTATTATTATAATTAAAAATACTATACCTACAATTACTGGTATGCCTATTTTTGGTAATCTTTCCATGTTGTTTCTATTTAAATTAATCCTCTATATTTTCTTAAAAACCACTCTATAGCAATAATTAAAACTATTATTATCAGTAAGTAATACCAATCTATTAAAGCTTTATTTGTAGTTATGCTTTTTTGTATTGGCAAATATCGGTTATCGTTTATAAGCTTTGTAATAAGGTTTTCATAATTTTTTAATAATAACGCTTCACCTTCACTTTTAACCGCTATTTTGTTAAGCTTTTGGTAGTTTGAATTATTAAATTGTGCTTCAATGTTATAATCCAATATTCTAAACTGACCAGATTTTGATAAATTATCATTTTTAGAGTAAACTGTAAACGTATAATTACCAGGTTGTAAAGCGTCTAAATTAGTTTCGTAATAATTATTTTTTAAAATTAATGGTTGAATAACAACTTTATCAGTTTCCTTATTTTTTATTTTAATTGAAAGTGATGCATTGGCATCAAATTCATAGTTTTTATTAAAGATTTGAGCTTTTATGGTAGCATTAGTTGTGCCGCCATAAAAACTATTATAATCTAAACTTAATCTTTCTTTTCGTCTTTTAGAAGCTAAATATTGTACGAGTTTGCCTATAAAATCATCGAAATTGTTAAACGATTGTTGATTAATAAAACTTTGTGCGCGCCATTTCCATAAATTTTCACCTAAAAGAAAGCCGTAACGTTTCTCATTTTCTTCTAAAGTTGCTAGTAATGGTTCTTGTGTTATAATGCCATTTACATTTTTATAAAGTAAGGTTTGAAAATCCTTTTTGAATTTGAAATCTCCAAAAGTCGACTGTAATGGTGGAAAGGAATTAAAATCTAAATCCTGAACAATAAATGTACTATATCCTGAATTTAAGTTAGCTTGAAAATCTTCAGTTTGATTTGTCGCTTCTACCTCTAATAAATCACTGTTGGTATTCATAAAATTCCAATCAGTTTTTGTGCCAGTAACAGTTAAATGATTTTTATTTTCTTTTTTTAATACCTTAAAAACATCTTTAAAGCTATTATTTGGTTGAAATAATACAACTAATTGAAAATCATTAATTTGATTTTTTAATTCGTTTGGATTTAAAACAACTACTTTTCTTTGTTCGTTTGTTTCAATTGCTTTTTTTAGAACACCAATATCAGGATGTAAAATTGAGCTTACGATAGCTACTTTAGTAGATTCATCTATAACTTCAATTGCAAAATTTTTGGTGTTATTTATTGTGTTTTTTTCGTTTTCTAAGTTAGAAATGTTTGCAACATAAGTTTGAACTCCAACCTTTAAAGAGGGCAAATTAAAACGCAATACTTGCGAATTATTGGTTTTAGTTAAGTTGATTTGTTTAGTAAAAACAACTTTATTATTTGCTGTAATTGAAAACGTTTTATTAATTGCCTCATTTCCATTATAAACAACTATGGCTTCAACTGGAAATTTGTTTTTTAAGTAGGCATATTTATTAACGTTTAAAGTTGTAATTTTTATATCACTAAAAATGGTTGTATCACCAACAACGATTGGATAAATATTTTGCTTATACTTATCTGCTGAAAATTCGTAATCTACGCCACTTGTTTGATTTCCATCAGTAATTAAAATTGTTGGAGAAACTGTGCGTTTATAAATTTCATATAAATCGTTAAAAGCTTTATTTATATTGGTTTTTCGTGACTTAAAGCTTAAAGAATCTGTATCTAAACCATCATTAAAATTATAACTAGAGATGTTAAATTTCTCTTTTAAAGCTTCATTTGAAGTAAGCACTTTTGAAACTTCTTCAGTTAAGCTTTCTTCTTGTAATTGCGCTATGGAATTAGAATTATCGGTTACTACAACTAGGTTAGGTTTTTCAGTGTAATAAGTTGTACTTTCAATTTTTGGATTAATTAAAAGTAGCAGAAGTAAAAAAACACTTAAAAAGCGTAAAAAGGCAAAAAGCGCATTGTGTTTCAATGCGCTTTTTGATTTGTACTTATATAGAAATAACGACACTAAAAGTGCTGCTATAGCTGCTAATAATATATATATGTAAGTTGATATATTCATTTATAGAATTAAGTCAACATTCCACCATCAACATTTAACGTTTGTCCAGTTACGTAAGCTGACATATCACTTGCTAAAAACACACAAACATTTGCAATATCTTCAGGAGTTCCACCACGTTTTAATGGAATAGATTCTCTCCAACCTTGCACGGTTTTTTCGTCTAATTTAGCGGTCATTTCAGTTTCAATGAAACCTGGAGCAATCACGTTACTTCTAATGTTTCTTGAACCTAATTCTAATGCTACAGATTTAGAAAACCCAATAATTCCTGCTTTACTAGCCGCATAGTTTGTTTGACCTGCATTTCCTTTTACACCAACTACAGAACTCATATTAATGATTGATCCTTTGCGTTGCTTAAGCATAGTACGTTGTACCGCTTTTGTCATGTTAAAAACAGATTTTAAGTTAACCTCGATAACTTTATCGAAATCATCTTCACTGATACGCATTAGTAAATTATCTTTAGTGATTCCGGCATTATTAATTAAAACATCAATGCTACCAAATTCTTTAACAACTTCTGCTGCTAGATCTTGAGCTTCATCAAAACTAGCCGCATTACTTTTATAACCTTTAGCTTTAACGCCTAAAGCGTTTAATTCATTTTCTAATGCATTGGCTGCTTCTACCGAAGAACTGTAAGTAAACGCAACGTTTGCTCCTTGTTGTGCAAAAACTTCTGCAATACCTTTACCTATTCCTCTACTTGCTCCTGTTATAATGGCGGTTTTACCTTCTAAAATTTTCATTATATCTGTAATATTGGTTTTTAATTTTCTTTAAAATCAAATATAGTAATTACAGCGACTTTTAAATATAAAAATGCCTCACTATTTTAAAATAATGAGGCATTTTATAGTGTCTAGTTTTGGCTAGACTAAAACTTTAGTTTATTAAAGTTTTACTTTTTCAGGTTTTTCGTAATTAAATAAATAATCAATATCCATATTCTTAACTTCTCCTAAACGTTTTAATGAGTTGAAATCGATATCATTTTTATTACCAATAACCATAACGCTATATTTTTCACCTTTAATGTTTTTATTAAAGAATTCACGTAAGTCTTCTAACTTCATGTCTTTTATAGCATTGTACATTGCTTCTCTGTTATCGTTTTCTATACCTAACTTTTGAAGTCTTTCGTAATTCCAAAAGATGTTAGATTTTGTAATACGTTGCGCTGCTAACTCTTTTAAAACTGATTCTTTAGCAGAATCGAATTGAGCTTGAGATTCTGGCATATCATTCATTAAACTCATCATCGCATCAACAGCTTGTGACATTTTATTGGCTTGAGTACCAATATATGCCATAACATAATTGTTATTTTCTTTTTTACGTGCTGTTGAGTAATTTGCCCAAGCTGAATACGCTAAAGACTTAGACTCACGAATTTCTTGAAATACAATTGAAGATAAACCACTACCAAAATACGTATTAAACAAGGTTGTTTTAGCCATATCGTCAGCATTAAATTCTTGTCCTTTTGCTAAAAACATCATTTCAGATTGAACCATATCAAAATCTGTAAACAACACTTCTTCTTCAGTTTCTTTTTCTTCGTAAACAATCGCTTCAGGATATTCTTTAAAATCTGAAGCTTTTACTTTATGTAAATTATCTAAAGCTGCTATTGCTGCATCAACATCTTTTCCATAGTAGAAAATACGATGCTTGTAATTCTTTAAACCTTTTGCTATTTCAACTAATTCTTCAGGATTTTGCTCTAATAATTCACTTACAGGAATAATATTTCTTAAGCGAGAGTTTTCACCGTATTTAGCAAAGTTTAATAATCCACCTCTTAAAATAGCGCCTTTATTAGTTTTAGTGTCTTGTCTAGATTTCGCTATAGACTGCACATACTTATCGTAAGCTTCTTGGTCTGCTTTTGCGTTTGCCCAAAGGTCTTCTAATAATTCTAAACCTTTCGGTAAATTTTCTTTTAATCCTCTTAAAGTCACATAACTTTGTTCGCCACCAGCATTTATAGAATAATCGATACCTAATTTGTAAAATTCTTTCTTCAAGTCTTCAGCAGAAAGTTTTTCGGTCCCTAAATATTCTAAATATCCTAAGGCCAAACTTAATTTTTTATCGTTGTCTCTTCCCATATCGAAAATGATATTTAAGTCGAATAAATCGTTCGTTTCATTTTCAACATAAGATACATTTATACCATTTTTAGTATCTAACTCTTTAATAGCAGACTTGTAATCTACATATTGAGGTTTTAACTCTCCAGACTGTATAGCATTAAAATCTTGAATGTATTTTGAAGATTTATCTCTATTAAGATTAACTGGCGTAATTCCTGGGTTTTCAACTTTTGCAATATTCTTATCCTCGCCTTGACGCTTATAAGTTACAACGTAATTGTTTTGGTAAAACTTGTTAGCAAAGTCTACTAATTCTTGTTTTGTTATCTTTTTTAAATCATCTAAGAATGTTACTTTATCTTTCCAATTTTCATGATGAATAAAAGCATTAAAATATGCTGAAGCTACCGCAGTTGCATTTTCGTATTGTTGCATTTGCGATTTTTTAAGATCGTTTACTACAGCTTCAATCATCCAATCTTCAAATTCCCCAGCTTTTAATTTTTCAATTTGTTGTAATAATAAATCTTTAACTTCATCTAAGGTTTGTCCATCTTTTGGTCTACCACTAAGAGAATGATAACCATAATCGTTTAAGAACGTTGGAGAACAACCTGCATATTGCACCATTTGTTTTTGGTTTAGATTTAAATCAATTAAACCCGCATTTCCATTAGCTAAAATCATGTCGCAAAGTGTCACTAATTTTTCTTCCTTAGTATTTACTCCTTTACTCCTAAAAGCAACCGAAACAGATTCTGCTGTAGGACCAAATACTTCTTTTACAATAGGCGCTGTGATTGGGTCTTCTTTAGGTAAAACTGGGTGACTAACCTCTTTCTTTTCAAATTTCCCAAAAGAATCATTTACTTTCTTTATTGTTTCATCGAAATTTAAATCTCCAACTAAAACTACTGCCATATTGTTTGGCACATAATACGTATCAAAATAATTGTTGATATCTATCATAGAAGGGTTTTTTAAATGCTCCGCAGTTCCAATAGTCGTTTGTTGACCGTAAGGATGCATTGGAAATAAACCTTCTAACATAGCAGCATAACGCTTCCTTCCGTCGTTGTCTTGTCCACGATTAAATTCTTCAAAAACAGCTTCTAATTCAGTATGAAATAGACGTAAAACAACTTGGCTAAAACGCTCACTTTCTAACGCTAAGAATTTATCCAATTCATTAGCTGGAATTTTGTTTTTGTAAACCGTTTCCTCAAACCAAGTATGTGCATTTGTTCCTGTTGCACCTAACGAAGTGGTCATTTTATCATATTCATTTGCTACAGAATAATTTGAAGCTTCAAGAGATACTTCATCAATTTTTTTATAAAGCGCTTTCTTTTTTACAGGATCCTTCTCTGCTCTATGCTGCTCGTATAAATCAGAAATTTGGTCTAAATATACTTTTTCCTTTTCCCAATCTATAGTACCAATTTCATCTGTTCCTTTAAAAACCATATGTTCTAGGTAATGTGCTAGACCTGTAGATTCTTTAGGGTCATAATTAGATCCAGCTCTTACAGCAATATAGGTTTGAATTTTAGGTTCATCGGTATTTTTGCTTAAATACACTTTTAGACCGTTGTCTAAAGTATATAAACGTAACCCTGTTGGGTCATTAGTAACGGTTTCATAACTAAATCCGTTAGCATCTTTAGCTGTTTTCACTTCTACTTTAGCAGTGTCATTGTCTGAAGCATTATTTTTTTTGCAACTTGCAAAGACTAATAATAGTGCTAAAAACAGCATTGGTTTTAAATGTTTCATTCTTTGGTTAAATTTTGATTAAAAAAAATTCGTCAGCCAAAATTAGGCTAACGAATTTATAACGTTATCATTTTAAGATTATTTTAAGAAAAAGACTTAAAATTATCCTAATACTTCTTTTACTTTTTTACCGATTTCAGCAGGAGAGTCAACAACGTGAATTCCACTAGCTTTCATAATCGCCTTTTTAGCTTGAGCTGTATCATCGCTTCCGCCTACAATTGCTCCAGCGTGACCCATTGTACGTCCAGCGGGTGCAGTTTCACCAGCAATAAATCCAATTACAGGTTTTTTAGAACCAGAATTTTTATACCAATTAGCAGCATCAGCTTCTAATTGACCTCCAATTTCACCAATCATAACAACCGCTTCCGTTTCTGGATCGTTAATTAATAACTCAACAGCTTCTTTTGTTGTCGTTCCAATAATTGGATCTCCACCAATACCAATTGCAGTTGTAATTCCTAAACCTTGTTTTACAACTTGGTCAGCAGCTTCATAAGTTAATGTACCTGATTTAGATACGATACCAACTGTTCCTTTTTTGAAAACAAAACCTGGCATAATACCAACTTTAGCTTCTCCAGGTGTAATAATTCCTGGACAGTTAGGACCAACTAATCTACAATCTTTACCTTTAATATAGTCTGAAGCTTTAATCATATCAGCTACAGGAATACCTTCTGTAATTGTAATAATAACTTTTATACCTGCATCTGCAGCTTCCATTACAGCATCTGCAGCAAAAGCTGGTGGTACAAAAATAATAGTTGTATCTGCTCCTGCTTTTTCAACAGCTTCTGCAACTGTATTAAAAACTGGAAGATCTAAATGTGTTTGTCCTCCTTTACCTGGAGTAACTCCACCTACTACATTTGTTCCGTATTCAATCATTTGACTAGCGTGAAAAGTTCCTTCACTACCTGTAAATCCTTGAACTATAATTTTTGAATCTTTATTTACTAAAACGCTCATGTGTATATATTTGATTTTAAATCATCACAAAAGTAAGTTTTATGATGCTTTTTAAAAAGTATTTTTAGTTTAATTTTAAATTAAAATGCAGACATGTTTATGATGCTCTCATCTGCTTGCTGACTTATTTGAAAAACCTTAAATATTTTGTCATCTTTAAGTTCTACAATTGAGATAAAATGTCCTAAAGGCACATCTGTATTTGGTTTTTCAATAGTTGATGCAAAAATGGTATATCTTACTGATACTAAATTGTTTTCAGCAATGACATGACTTTTCTCAAAAGCAAAAGAACTGTATGTTTCTTTAATTTCTGAAAAAGCTTGGGCTAATTGATCAAAATTCATAATTGATAAACCCATACTGCTATTCCAATGTATTTTACAGTCTTTATGCACATAACTTAATGCATTATGATCTTCGGCTAAATCGACAGAATAAAAGTTTGTAACAATTTCTTTTGCAGTCATTTATTTAATTTTTAATTGTTCTAAAATTGAAGGTAAACGTCTTAATAACGCTAACTCTTTAAGTTTATTTCTAGATTCTTCTATTGGTGTACCAAAGTAAGTTTTTCCACCTTCAACAGATTTTGTAACTCCAGTTTGCCCCATTATTACAGCCTTCTTTCCAATGGTAATTCCACTATTTGTACCAACTTGTCCCCAAATTGTCACTTCATCTTCAATAATACAGCATCCAGCAATCCCAACTTGTGAAGCGATTAAACACTTTTTACCAATTTTAGTGTCATGTCCTACTTGAATTTGATTGTCCAGTTTTGAGCCTTCTCCAATAGTTGTTTCACCTGTTACTCCTCTATCTATAGTACATGAAGAACCTATGTGTACATTATTTTCTATAACAACTTTTCCACAAGATAATAGCTGATTGAAACCTTCAGGTCGTTTTTTGTAATAAAAAGCGTTTCCTCCTAAAACTGAACCAGAATTTATGACCACATTATCACCAATAATTGTATCATCATAAATTGCAACGTTGGCGTGAATGACACAGTTATCTCCTATGATAACATTATTACCTATAAAACTGTTAGGCTGAATAATGGTGTTAGCTCCAATTTTACTGGTGTCCGAAATTTCAGAATTGGAACTTTTAAATGGTTTAAAATGTAAGCTTAACTTATTAAAATCTCTAAAAGGATCATCACTAATCAATAAGGCTTTTTCTTCTGGACAATTGACTTCTTTGTTTATAAGAACTATAGTAGCATTGCTTTGTAATGCTTTATCGTAGTATTTAGGATGATCTACAAAAACAATATCTCCATGATCAACCACGTGGATTTCGTTCATTCCTAATACAGGAAAATTTGCATCACCAACAAAATCGCAACCAATTATGGTTGCGATTTCTTTAAGTGTATATTTTTTTGGGAATTTCATAAAATTAAATCAGCAGTTAAATATAAATAATATATGGTTTACTGCCATCAATAATTATTCTTTAACACGTTCTTTATATGTTCCCTTTGCTGTTTCAACTTTAATTTTATCTCCTTCATTTATAAATAAAGGTACATTTACTGTTGCTCCAGACTCTACTGTTGCTGGTTTAGTTGCATTAGTAGCCGTGTTTCCTTTAACTCCAGGTTCTGTAGCTGTTACTTCTAGAATAACTGTCGCTGGCATATCTACAGAAAGTGGTAAATCGTCTTCAGTATTAATTAAAACGGTTACTACTTCTCCTTCTTTTAGTAAACCTGGATTGTCAATAGCAGCTTCATTTAATGTAATTTGAGTATAATCTTCCGTATTCATAAAGTGAAAAGTATCACCTTCTGGATATAAATATTGAAATTTATGTGTTTCAACTCTTACATCATCAAGTTTATGACCTGCAGAAAATGTATTGTCTATAACTTTTCCTGTAGTAACACTTTTTAATTTAGTTCTAACAAAAGCAGGTCCTTTACCTGGCTTAACATGTAAAAATTCAATAATTTTAAATATATCGTGATTATATCTTATGCATAATCCGTTTCTAATGTCGCTTGTTGTAGCCATAATTTAATTTGATTTAAAGTATCCTTTCATGATACCTCTATGTGAATTTTTAATAAATTGTAAGATTTCATCTCGCTCGGTTGTAGCTTCCATTTCCGCTTCAATTATTCTTGAAGCTTGCGAGTTGTTATAATTTTTTTGATAAAGAATACGATATATATCTTGTATTTCTCTAATTTTTTCGGTTGTAAAACCACGTCTTCTAAGACCTACTGAGTTAATTCCTACATAAGAAATTGGTTCTCTACCAGCTTTAGTATATGGTGGAACATCTTTTCTAACTAAAGTTCCTCCGGTTACAAATGCATGATTTCCTATGGAACAAAACTGATGTACAGCTGTCATTCCTGCTAAAACTACATTATCACCAACATTAATGTGTCCTGCAAGTGTGCTATTGTTAGAAAAAATACAATTATCACCAACTATACAATCATGAGCGATATGGCAATATGCCATAATTAAACAGTTATTACCAACAACAGTTTTCATTCTATCTGTTGTACCACGATTTATAGTCACACATTCTCTAATGGTAACGTTATCTCCAATTTCGGTGGTTGTATCTTCGTCTTGGTATTTTAAATCTTGAGGAACAGCAGAAATTACAGCACCTGGAAAAATATTACAATTTTTACCGATTCTTGCACCTTCCATAATGGTAACATTACTACCAATCCATGTACCTTCTCCAATTACTACATTATTGCTAATGGTTGTAAAAGGTTCAATAACTACATTTTTAGCAATTTTTGCTCCTGGATGTATATATGCTAATGGTTGATTCATAATATTCTTTTATTAACGTTGGTTTAGTTCTTAATTGCTTGTTACTTAATTTTTGAAATTTGCGCCATTAATTCTGCTTCTGCACATAATTTTCCGTTAGCATAAGCATAACCTTGCATATGGCAAATGCCTCGTCTAATTGGCGTTATTAAATCGCACTTAAAAACTAAAGTATCGCCTGGAACAACTTTCTGTTTGAATTTCACCTTATCAATTTTCATGAAAAATGTTAGGTAATTCTCAGGATCTGGAACCGTACTAAGCACCAAGATTCCACCTGTTTGTGCCATAGCCTCAACAATAAGAACACCCGGCATTACTGGAGCTCCAGGAAAATGACCTTTGAAGAACTCTTCGTTCATCGTCACGTTTTTCATTCCTATTACGCCAGTATCAGATAATTCGAAAATCTTATCAATTAACAAGAATGGTTGTCTATGAGGAAGCATATTCATGATTTGATTCACATCCATTAATGGTGGCTGATTTAAATCAATGTCAGGGAAATTATTTCGTCTTTCGTTTTTAACTAATTTCGAAATCTTTTTAGCAAACTGAGTATTTACAAAGTGTCCAGGCTTATTAGCGATAACCTTACCTTTTAATCTTATCCCAATTAAAGCTAAATCTCCTATAACATCTAATAGTTTATGTCTTGCAGCTTCATTTGGATAATGAAGTGTTAAGTTATCTAATATTCCATTAGGTTTAACTGTTATTTCATCTTTTCCAAAAGCTACTTTTAAACGATCCATTGTAGTATCAGACAATTCTTTGTCTACATAAACAATTGCATTATTTAAATCTCCGCCTTTAATCAAACCATGTTCTAATAAAGCTTCTAATTCATGTAAAAAACTAAACGTTCTAGAATCAGAAATTTCAGTTTTAAAATCATTTAAATGATTTAAAGTCGCATTTTGAGTTCCTAATACTTTAGTACCAAAATCTACCATAGTTGTGATTTGGTATTCTTGAGAAGGCATGATTAAAATTTCACTTTGTGTATCTTCGTCTATATAAGAAATCACATTTTTAACTTCATAAACCTCTCTAAAAGCATCTTGCTCTTCTTGCTCAGCTTTTTCTAAAGCTTCAACAAAAAACTTTGAAGAACCATCCATTATTGGTGGTTCTGCTGCATTTAATTCAATTAAAACATTATCTAAATCTAAACCTACGCAAGCAGCTAGAACATGCTCACAGGTTTGAATGGTTACACCATTTTTTTCTAATACAGTACCACGTTGTGTATTTGTAACATAATTGGCATCTGCTGCAATAATTGGTTGACCTTCTAAATCTATTCTCTGAAAAGTAAATCCAGAATTAACTGGTGCAGGTTTAAATGTGATTTTTACATCTTCTCCTGTATGCAGTCCTACTCCATTTAAAGAGACTTCTTTACTAATGGTTTTTTGCTTCTGGTCAGTTTTAACTATTCCCATTGACTTTCTTTTCTAATTCGTTAATTGTTTTGGCTAATTTGGGTAAATTTTTGAAATAAACATAAGATTTATTCCAGTCGCCGTAATTAAATGATGGTGAACCTTGTAACGTTTCTCCATCCTTAATATTACGACCTATTCCTGATTGTGCTTGTACGCGCACATTATTTCCTATTGTTAAATGTCCAGCAATTCCTACTTGTCCACCTATTTGGCAATTTTCGCCAACTTTTGTTGAACCAGCAATTCCTGTTTGTGCTGCAATAACTGTATTTGCACCAACTTCTACATTGTGGGCAATTTGAATATGATTATCCAATTTTACACCTTTTCTTATGATTGTTGAACCTAACGTGGCACGATCTATAGTTGCGTTTGCTCCTATATCAACATGATCTTCTATAATAACATTTCCTATTTGTGGGACTTTATCATACGTTCCACTTTCATTAGGTGCAAAACCAAAGCCGTCAGCTCCTATAACTGTTCCTGAATTAATCACGCAATGTTCACCTATAATACAATCAGAATAAATTTTGGAACCAGCATGAACAACTGAATGATTTCCAATAGTGACATTATCTCCTATGTAAGAGTTTGGATAAATTTTTACATTATCACCTATTATTACATTTTCACCGATATAAGAAAACGCACCAATATATAAGTCTTCACCTAGTTTTGATGATTCGGAAATAAAATTAGGTGTTTCAATTCCTGTTTTATTTTGCTTAATTTGATTGTAATAATTTAATAACGTTGAAAAAGCTTTGTAAGCATCTTCTACCTTTATAAGTGTTACGCTAATATCTTGTTCAGGCTCGAACGTTTTGTTTACAATAGCAACCGATGCATTTGTAGAGTAAATATAATTGGTGTATTTAGGATTGGCCAAAAAGGTTAAAGAACCTTCTTTTCCTTCTTCTATTTTAGATAGTGTTGAAACTTCTACCTGAGGATTTCCTACGATATCACCTTCTAAAATACCTGCTATTTGTTCTGCTGTGAATTTCATTACTCGCAAAAATAGAAAAAAATCTTACAATTGTTCTTTTGGATAGCACATATAATATTTTGTCACAGGTTTTGATAGTGCTTTAAGGTTTAACTGATCGGATGCTTTAACGATATCTTCAGTTTTTCCAGTTTTATATAAAATTGAAATATTTTGATAAGACTCATGATAAGCTTGATTTGTCACTTCTCCTTTAAACACAAAATAATCCGCTTCTTTATCGCTTATTTTATATTTAGTCTTAAGCTTTTCTTTGTGAGCAATAAGTTTATCAATTTTAATTTTCTTAGACTTCAACTTTATTTTAAGTAAATCTCGGTTTAAAATCATTTGACAAAGGTTACTTAACACAAAATCATCAAGATGTTGCCAAGATTTCATTGCAGAAATAATATCGTAATCATCAAGCTGAGCAAATAGCTCTAGGCTATTTTTATCAAAATTTGTCAGGCTAATTTCATTTGTAAGAAAATAAGACATTGGCTTACTAGCTTCTAGTGTTACACCATTTTTACTCAATTCCTTTGCGCGTTTTAGAACTCTAATAATAAGTTGTTCGGCAACTAAACTTGTTTTATGTAAATACACTTGCCAGTACATTAAACGTCTAGCAACTAAGAATTTTTCAACGCTATAAATACCTTTATGTTCTATAACTAAATTGTCATTTTTTACATTTAGCATGGTAATTAAGCGTTCGCTGTTTATGTTTCCTTCAGAAACTCCTGTGTAAAAACTATCGCGCTTTAGGTAATCAGCTCGATCCATATCTAATTGACTAGATATTAATTCACATAAAAAGTTTCTAGGATATTCTCGCTTAAAAATTGAAATTGCTAAAGTTAAAGTTTGGTTAAATTCGGCATTTAATTCCTCCATAAAAAGAAGAGAAATTTCTTCATGAGAAACACCATTTACAATGCTATGCTCCATGGCATGACTAAAAGGTCCATGACCAATATCGTGTAATAATATGGCAATATAAAGCGCTTCTTCTTCTTCCTTATTTATCTCTACGCCTTTAAAACGCAAGACATTAACTGCTTTTTGCATTAAATGCATACAACCAATTGCATGATGAAATCTGGTGTGATGTGCGCCAGGATAAACCAAATATGATAAACCCATTTGAGAAATTCTGCGTAAGCGCTGAAAGCATTTATGCTCTATTAAATCGAAAATGACAGAATTCGGAATCGTAATAAAACCGTAAATTGGGTCGTTAAATATTTTAAGTTTGTTACTTGGTTGCAAAAGCC
>Ga0079255_1021621_pt1 | contig 30615 bp, 29 predicted proteins | sample KNS7NT10metaT_FD_77389 | JGI IMG/M metagenome (GOLD analysis project Ga0079255, IMG submission 77389) | Marine microbial communities from Southern Atlantic Ocean transect - KN S7 NT10 metaT (Metagenome Metatranscriptome) | ecosystem: Environmental > Aquatic > Marine > Oceanic | place: Southern... | reverse complement strand
AGAAGTCTTTTTTTAATCGTTTAGTCACTTCAACTTTTTCATCTTGTAAAAACTTTAAATTAAAATGATTTATTTCTGCAAGTTTAACTAAACGATTAATATCGGTTTCGTTGAAAGCTTCAATTGAGCAATACACCTCATCAAAGCCTTTCTCTTTTGCCAAATAGCTGAAGCAATCTTCTGGTTTTCCGTTTACGTTAATGAACTTTTTATCGGTAAAAGACGCTTTTATTTTGTATCCTAATTCCTTTTTTAGAATAGCTAGTTTATGCATTTCTTCTGCACTTGCAGAATTTCCAATAATGACAATATATCTTAGGTTTCCTTTGTAAAGTTTACGAAAATACTTTAATGCATAATAACTTATATACTTAGCCAATGCTATTGCAAAAAAGACAGTTAAAAGATAAACTAAGCTGTTAAAGATTGGAGAATCGATACTTCTGAATGCCCCAATAAAGGCAAAGAATATGATACTATAAACAATAAACTGCTTCGATAAAAGCGATAAAATATTTAACGCTGAAGTATAGCGATAAACCTTATAAAATGCTAATACATTAGATGAAACAAACCATAAAATTATGGAATAAATGACATATAAAAAATGTCTATTATTAAAGATTTCAATAGAAAAAAAGTACATTTCTTCCTGATTGAAGTCGAAAAAATAAATAGCAAAAAGATTAAGACATAAAAGGTCGAAAACAACTAGAATAGGCCTTATAACCCAAGAGTATCGTCCTTTATTGTATTCCATTTCTATTTATTAAACTTTGTGAAATCCTTATGTTCGCTTTTATAGAGTTCTTCTTCGGTTAAGCTTTTAAAATACTCAAAAGTTAACTTCATTCCTTCAGCTCTATTCACTTTTGGTTCCCAACCTAATATGGTTTTTGCCTTCTCAATATTTGGTTGTCTTTGTAAAGGATCGTTAACTGGCAAATCTTTATAAATGACTTTTTGTGTAGTTCCGGTAAGTTTTATGATTTCTTCGGCGAAATCACTAATTGAAATTTCATGAGGATTTCCAATATTAACAGGTAATTCATAATCACTTAAAAGCAACCTATAAATACCTTCTACTTGATCGGTCACATAGCAAAAAGAACGTGTTTGAGAACCATCGCCAAAAACGGTTAAATCTTCGCCTCGTAAAGCTTGCCCCATAAAAGCTGGAATAACTCGACCATCGTTTAGTCGCATTCTTGGTCCGTAAGTATTAAATATTCTCACAATACGTGTTTCTACACCATGAAAACGATTATACGCCATAGTTATAGATTCTTGGAAACGTTTAGCTTCATCGTAAACACCTCTTGGACCAATTGTATTTACATTTCCGTAATATTCTTCAGTTTGAGGATGCACTAAAGGATCGCCATAAATTTCAGATGTAGAAGCAATCAAAACCCTAGCTTTTTTTACACGTGCTAAACCTAATAAATTATGTGTCCCTAATGATCCGACTTTTAAAGTTTGAATTGGGATTTTTAGGTAATCTATTGGACTTGCTGGAGATGCAAAATGAAGGATATAATCTATACTTTCTTCTACTGAAATATGTTCTGTAACATCATGTTCAATAAATTTAAAGTTATCGTTATTTTGAAGATGTGCTAAATTTTTGTGGTCTCCAGTAATATAGTTATCCATTCCTATAACCTTATAACCTTCAGCGATAAAACGATCGCATAAATGTGAGCCAAGAAATCCTGCTGCTCCTGTAATTAATACTGTTTTTGCCATAATTATCTTCCTATTGAAAGGTAAGTAAATCCTTCGTTTTTAACGTCTTGAACATCATAAAGATTTCTTCCATCAAAAATAACATTGTTATTTAATAGACTTTTAATTTTGGAAAAATCTGGTGTTCTAAAAATACTCCATTCTGTACAAATAACTAAAGCATCAGCATCTTTTAAGACTGAATACATATCTTCAGAAAAGCTAATTTTAGTATTGTATTTGCGTTTTACATTTGGCATAGCTTCTGGATCGAAGACAGAAATGTTTGCACCTAACTCTAATAAACTATCTATTGTATAAAGCGCTGGAGCTTCACGAATATCATCGGTTTCTGGTTTAAAAGCCAAACCCCAAACGGCTATTTTTTTGCCTTTTATATCGTGATTGAAATAATCTTTTATTTTAGGAATAAGCTTTAGTTTTTGCTCTTGATTCACATTAACAACAGCTTCTAAAATTTCAAAATCGTAATTATGGTCTTTTCCTGATTTGTGTAATGCTTTTACATCTTTTGGGAAACAAGAACCACCATAACCAATGCCTGGAAATAAGAAACGTTTACCAATTCTAGAATCGGTTCCCATACCTATTCTTACTTTATCAACATCTGCGCCAACCTTTTCACAAAAATTAGCGATTTCATTCATAAAAGTAATTTTTGTTGCTAGAAAAGCATTAGCAGCGTATTTAGTTAATTCAGCCGACTTTTCATCCATAATTAAAATAGGATTTCCTGAACGTACAAATGGCTTGTAAAGCTTTTGCATTAAATCGGTTGCTTTTTGACTATTAGAGCCTACAACAATACGTTCTGGCTTTAAAAAGTCGTCTACAGCAAAGCCTTCACGTAAAAATTCCGGGTTAGAAACTACATCAAAATCTACTTTGGCATGTTTTGCTATAGCTTCTCTAACACGTTCTGATGTTCCTACTGGTACAGTACTTTTATCGACTATAACTTTATAATCTTTTATAAGTTTACCAATATCATCTGCAACGCCTAGAATGTATTTTAAATCTGCTGATCCATCTTCATCTTCAGGTGTTGGCAAAGCAAGAAAAATAATGTCTCCATGGTTTAAGCCTTCTTCTAAATTAGTTGAAAACTTTAAGCGTCCAGCTTCTATATTTCTTTCAAACAAATTTTCTAAATGAGGTTCATAAATAGGAACCACACCAGATTGCATTTGTTTTACTTTATCTTCATTAATATCTATACATAGGACTTCATTTCCTGTTTCGGCTAAACATGTTCCTGTTACCAAGCCTACATAACCTGTTCCTACTACTGCTATTTTCATGAAATGTTGATATAAATTATAAACGCTAAGACGTTATTAAAAAAAAACAAATATAATTAAAGCTCAGCTAACTCTTAAAGTATTTAAGGCTTAAAAAAATGGTTGTAGAGCTTCTTTAATGCGCTTTTTATCATCAAGAGTCAAGTTAGAACCTGACGGTAAACAAAGACCTGATTGAAAACTTTTTTGAGCCACTTTTTTACCAAAAAAAAGATGGTTTTGAAAAACCGGTTGAAGATGCATAGGTTTCCAAAGTAACCTTGCTTCAATATTCAAACTATCCAAATGATCTATAATATCATGGTTTGTGAATTTAGCCGAAGGTTTTACAAACAATACATTAAGCCAATGATTACTACAATAACTTTCATTAGGGTTTGTATGCAATGTGATATTTACAGAATCTTTAAACAGCTGTAAATAAAAATCGTGATTATCCTGAAGTTTTTGTAAATGAGTTTTTAAAATCTTCATTTGCCCTCTACCTATACCCGCTAAAATATTGCTTAGTCTATAGTTGTAACCAATTTTGGTATGCTCATAATGTGCAAAATTATCTTTTGCTTGAGTGGCCAAATGAATTATGTGGTCTTTCTCTTTTAGACTATTAACTAATAATGCGCCACCAGCTGAAGTGGTAATAACTTTGTTTCCATTAAAAGACAAAATTCCGTATGGTGATAAATTACCACACAAATTGTTTTTATACTTAGAGCCAAATGCTTCTGCAGCATCCTCAATAACAATGATATTATATTTTTTAGCAATTTGGTTTATCTTATTCATACTAGCGGGCATTCCATAAAGATGAACAACAATAATTGCTTTCGGTTTTATACCATTCTTAATTCGATGTTTTATAGCTATTTCCAATGCTATGGGACACATGTTAAGTGTTTTCTCTTCACTATCGATAAATACGGGTTTAGCGTGAAGATATATTATCGGATTTACAGAGCCACAAAATGTAAAGCTTTGGCACAAAACCTCATCATCTTTATCTATTCCTGCTGCTATTAAGGCTAAATGTATTGCAGAAGTCCCTGAATTTAAAGCAACAGCATGTATTTTATTATTATAAAAGGTTTCTAAATCTTTTTCAAAAGCATCGATATTAGCTCCTGAAGTTGTAATCCAATTATCTTGAAAAGCCTGTTGAACAAACTCTTGTTCTTCTTGTCCTAAATGTGGTGGTGAAAGCCAGATTCTTTTGTACATAATTTTTAAAAAATCGTTCTATAAAGGTACTTTAAGTCGTTGAGAAAACTAAACTTCTTAATATAGGCTTTGTTAATTTCTACTTTTTTGGGCCAAATAATTTCTCTGTTATACTTTTCTGGAGAAATTTGATTTGCTAATATTTGTTCTTCATTTTTAAAATATAAACTGGCAGGACCGGTGATTCCAGGTTTGATATTTAGTATAATTCTGTCCTCACCTTTTAGTTCATCTGCAAAACCTGGCACGTCTGGTCTTGGACCAACAAAACTCATATCTCCTTTAAGCACATTAAATATTTGTGGCAGTTCATCTAACTTATATTTTCTTAAAAAATGGCCAAACTTAGTGATTCTAGGGTCATTTATAGTTGTAACTGTTGTTTTATTATCCGGTGCTATCTTCATAGTTCTAATTTTATATATTGAAAATAGCTTGCCATATTGCCCTATTCTTATTTGAGTAAAAAGACCAGGTTTTTTGGTGTTAAAAGTTGCAAATAAAGCTAACAAAAGAATGAGCCAACAAAACAGTAATAATAAAGTTATAGCCGTTAGAAAATCGAAAGTTTGTTTAAATATTTCTTGCTGTTTTGTCACTCTTCATCTTTTGTATTTGTTTTTTTATCTTCTTCGGAATTTAAAAACTTAAAATTGAGTCTATAGAAAAGAAATAAAATAAAAACTAAAAAAACAATGCTGAATGCAAAAAGAAAAAACTGTTTTGATGTACTAGCTAAATAAATAAATAAGACGACGAAAAGAAAATTAGAAACAGTCAATACAATTGAAGCTTTTAAATGTGAAAAACCTAAATTTAATAGAATATGATGTAAATGATTTCTATCTGCAGAGAACGGACTTTTTTTGTTTAATAATCTAATTGCAAATACACGAGTTGTATCAAATAATGGTACAACAAGAATAGCTAAAGCAATTAAAGGTAAATTTTCTATGAGTAATGGATAATCTGTCATTTCCAGAAAATCATTTAAACTTAAAAGCTTTTGAGTAAAAACAGCGATGATGAAACCAACAATTAGAGACCCTGTGTCTCCCATAAAAATTTTTTGTGACTCTGAAAGATTAAACCTTAGAAATGCAATTAAAGTTCCTATTAAAATTATGGACAAGTATGCATAAAAATCCATTTTCAATAAATAGAAAATTATTAAATATACGGATGCTATAACAATACCTATGCCTGCCGCCAATCCATCTATACCATCAATTAAATTATAGGCATTAATGACTAAAATCATTAAAAAACCACTTAATAAAATAGAAACAAAATAAGGGATTTCATAGATACCCAAAAAACCGTTTAATGATGTAATTAGAAAAGAAGAGTTGGAAAGAATAAAAGCAACAGCAACAATTTGTGAAAACAGCTTGGCCAATGGAGACAAAATAACCAAATCGTCTTTTAGACCAAAAATAAATAATATAGTTAATCCAGGAATTATACTATATGTTACTTGCGAAACGTCATATTCCTTTAAAAAAAACAAAGAAAAGACTAGTGTAAAATAAAATGCGATACCACCTAAGGTTGGAGTTGTACTAGTATGAGAACTTCTGTTATTTGGAGCATCTAAAAGATTTTTATATTCTACAACAGCAATAATCTTAGGTATTGTAAGATACGTAAGAAAAAAAGCGCCTAGAAATAATATAAATGCCGTCAAATCAATTGTCTTTTATCACAAACTTAAACAATTTCTATAGGCTTTTGCATAATAAAGTTTATTAATTCTCTTAAACTTTGCTGTTCACAAATGCTTCAAACTCATTTTCAAACCTTTGTTTAGAAAATCTTAATGCATTTTCTTGAACTTTTAAATAATCAAATTCTATGGATTCGAACTTTTTAACAGCTTCTATAATGTCATTTATATTTTGATTATGAAAAAATACGCCTGTCTCATTATTTATTATAGTTTCACTACATCCACCTTTTCCAAAACAAATTACCGGAGTTCCACAGGCTTGAGCCTCAACTGGCGCTATACCAAAATCTTCTAAAGCCGCAAACACAAAAGCTTTTGCTTTTTGCATATAAACTCTTAAATCATCTTGACACACATGTCCCAAAAACTCAATATTTGGTGTTGCAAAAGTTTTAATATCGTTTAGCTCTGGTCCATTACCTAATATAAGCAGCTTCTTATCTTTCATTTTAGAAAACGCTTGCGCTATTATTTTCACTTTTTTATGTGGTACTAAACGTGATGCGGTAATGTAATACTCTTCCTTATTGGTTTCTAAATTGAATTTATTGGTATCTACTGGCGGATAAATAACGTGTGCTTCTCTATTATAAACTTTTTTGATTCTTTGCGCTATATGTTTTGAATTAGCAACAAAATGATCTACACGATTTAAAGAAGCAATATCCCAAATACGTAACTTGTGCAAAACGTACTTTAAATACATGCCTTTTAAGCCTTTATTTAAGCCTGTATCTTTTAAATAACTATGGTATAAATCCCATGCGTATCTCATTGGCGAATGGCAGTAACTAATATGAACCTGATTTTGGTGTGTAATTACGCCTTTTGATACAAATCCTGAAGATGAAACAACTAAGTCATATTCAGATAGATCAAACTGTTCTATGGCATAAGGAAATAATTGTAAAAACTTGCGATGATTAGATTTAGCTGTTGGCAAATTTTGAATAAAGCTTGTAGTAGCTTTTTTACCATTTAATATAAAATTTCGGTCGTTATCATTTAAAAAATCTATTAAAGCGTAATGATCAAAATCACTCCAAATATTATTAATGGAATGTATTACTTTTTCAGCTCCTCCGTTTACATAATACCAATCTTGTACTAAAGCTTTTTTCATTTGAAATAATTATTTCTAAATATTATGGTGAAAACGATAATCGATAAAACTAAAAACACCTGTAAGTAAAGTTCAGTTCCAGATAGTAAATTGAACATTGGCATAAATAGATTTATACAAACCGTAAATACCCATAATACTAGAATTAACGGATTGTTTTCTGCAAAGGAAACTATTAGTTTTTGAAAAACACCATATATGAAAAAAATTATTAGTGAAAACCAACCAAAATCGATAAAATAAGAACCAAAAAATGATACATATACATAATCTCTAGGGTGAAATTGTCTTGTATTTAAATTAACCCTTGATAAGCCAATTCGGTTAAAAAACTTAAATACTGGATTAAACGAATATTTACCATAAGCTCTAGGTAAGTCCATATTAATAATATAATCTAACTCGTAAAATCCATGAACGATATACTGACCTGTGTGAATTAACAGTAACTCATATTTTGTTCGAAAACGATTTGGTTCTTTATAAAACTGCTTAATTTTTTCATCCTTAATTTCGACAAAATCATTGTACCTCGAGTCTATTACTTTTACTAAATGTTCGTCTCCATTTGTATGTTCGTTTACTCTTTTATTTAGAACTATATAAGAGAACACTCCTAATAAAACGGCTATTAATAAAGCTATTAATAAATTTGTTTTTTGAACTAACACTTTACGATTTACAGTAATGCTTAAGGCAATAATAATAAGTACAAACAAGTGAAACAAGGGTCTTCTTGTGCCAAAAAGTAGTATTTCTATACTAAATAAAATGATGATTAAAATTGAAAACAGCCACAATTTTTTTGATTTAATTTTTGATGTAATAAGAAAAAGAAGCGGTACAAAATATAAGCTTCTTAGTGACCCAAAAAAAGAAACTATTAATGGTGTAGTTCCACTATTTTTATAACTCAATAATTTATTTTGATAAAAAGGATGTTTTAAAGACAATTCTCTGTAATAAAACAAATCTACATATCTAAATAATAAAGAAACGAAAAGTAGTGCTAATAACGATTTTACAACAACATTTTTTTGTTGATCAAATATTTTTAATTCAAACTTTTTAATGGAAAATGAATTAAAACCAAGTATTAAAGACAACACGGAACACGTAATAAAAACTATTGTTTTTGGCGCAATAGAAATGGTATTGATTGGCAATAATATGTAGCACAAAAACCATAAAACAAAGCCTAATAAAAGGCTTACATAAAAAGAGGTTTTAAATTTTCGAGCTTTGTCCAACAGTTTTAGTTCTTTATTAATTTAAAGTATTTAACTTTTCTAACCTATAAAACAAAGGAACAAAAAATGCCGTAAACATAATGCCATGATGCCTATATAAATAAGATTCTGTTAAACATACAATACTAATATATAAAACTACGTAAAATAGAAGTGTTTTGGTTTTTGAAGATATTTTAAATAGATAAAACACAAAAAACAGGAGTAAAAGTAAACCTAAAACACCTGTTTTTACTGCTTCCTCCATATACTGATTATGAGCATTAAATTCTTTTTTTAATCCAGCTTTAAAGTGAATAGATTTATATTTTTTTAATAGCTCATTCCTTGCATCTCCAGTACCGACACCAAAGATATTTGAAGCGAATATTTGAAAACTACAATAGTTAATTAATACACGATATTCTAATGTGTTTCTGGTAATTGAAATTCTGTTTTTAGTAAGAATTTTATCAAATTCATAATCAAAAGTTCTAGTGGTAATTTCAAACTTTGTTCTTAACTGCGGAATATAATTAACTGTAACATAAGCCCCACCAATAGTTACTGATAGTGCAGAAATTAATATAAGGTTCTTGTACTTAATGCTCTTGAATTGGGTAAATCCAAAAATAACTAAGCCTATTATTAGTACTAAAATACTAATTCTAGCACTTAACAAGAATAACATGAATACAAAAAATAGAACATAACAAATACCTAACAACTTGTTGAATTCTTTTTGTTTTAAACCAAACAACAGAATAAAAATTGATATAAAAATAAACGCTGAGTAGTAAAACGTGCTTATACCTAAATGCGTAAACGTATTTTGTTCAAATTTTAAAACCGAACCATACTGATAAAACTCAAACAACAATAGCGCTAAGTTTACAACAAAAACGTAATAGACAAAATATTTTAATAACCTGTATAAGTTATTTCTAATTAGCTTTTCTGTGAAAATTGTTATTGGTAAAGCAATAAATGGTAAAAATGTTTTTACCACTTTAAACCCTTGTTTGGTATCTTCAGAGTAAAGGCAGCCGACTAACTGTACAGAAAACAAAAGAAAAAAAATGGCAAATAATTTATTTTGAGTTAACTGTTTCAGTTTTAATATTATATTTTGTTTGCTATCAACAAAAAAATACAAGCCTATAAGAATCGTAAAAATTGAATTTGGAACATAGGAAACGGGTAAGGTCACTAAGAAACCCAAAATTAACCCTAATAAAATTATTCCTCTCAACCTTTTTTCTAACATATCACAATTAATATAATTGATGATAAAAACACCAAAGCGCTACACATAAGAGTTTTTGATAATAAAATCTTTTTAAATTTATATAATATGGTTAATTGAATCGCTACTGCTGCAACAATTAATAAGTATAATAAAAAAACTGTTTGTCTAAAATCGAATATGTCTTTAGTAAAGAACACTAAAATTAGAAAAAAAAATATTAAACCAATAAAGCCAATATTCATTTTATGCGCTAAGTTCTCTCTATAAATTACACTCTCATTATTGGCTAGCAAAATCCAGAAATACATTTGAAAACAAAATATTAAATATACCATTCGATATTGTTCAAAAGTTTCAAATAGTTTAAAATAATAAACACCAACTAAAGGCACTAAGAAATAAGAAATGATTGCAAACAATGCAACTAAAGCCATAAATTTGAATAAAAAAGCATCTAATTTATCTAACTTAAAAGTGTAAATTTTTTTAAAAAAAAGAATACTAACTACTTGATGAAAAATTAAAACAAAAGAAGCCATTCTAAAGTAAAAGCTAAACACAGCAATTAAGCCTTTATCGTTAAAAAAGTACTCAACTAAAAGCCTGCCTGAATTAGCTATTAATAATATTAACAAACCAGAAACAAGTACATTTTTACCGTATTTAATAAGCTTATTATGTTTCTTGTAATTTTCATGTGTTAAAACGCCTAAACACGATAATGCATAAATTAAATAAGCTAAAGCGTATAAAGATGAAAAAGTAACAACAACTGTTAACGATTTGTTACCTGAAATTATACTGTAAATAACCGCTAAAATAAGTGCGATGTAAAATAGAGAATCAACAATAACCGCACTTACAATTTTTTCGTTAGACTTTCTTATTAAAGATATTAATCCTTGATTACTTAACGTATATATAAATAAAATAGTTAGAATATACTCAGTTTTATTACTCCATAGAATAACAGTAATTAACAACAATACATTTAAAAACAATAGGTATACATAATGAAATTTAAAACCATTGCGAAGACTCTTATACTTTCTTTTAAGAATAAAATAAGGGTAAGCACTTTTAACACCTAAACCAACGATGGCTGCACCAATAAATGCTAAATTAACAGCATATTCAAAAGTACCATAATTTTGTTTCGTTAATACATTTGATAAAAGTAAAGGCGCAAAAAAAACAGATGCTTTAGATAAAGCAAAAACAATAAAAAAAAACCATCTATTTCTTAAGAACTCTATCAATTTTCTATTAATTCTCTTACTACTGAATTAGTATCGTCTTCTGCAAAAATGCTTAATTCCTTGTTAGAATTAATTAATTCTACACGTTCTATAATTGTTTGCTTGGCAACTGATCCACCATCTAACCATACAGCATATTCTCCCTTAGAATTCCCAGCGTTTACTATTACTTTATTTAAATTACAGTTATTACACCTGTTTACCCATAACCCAGACATTTTTAAAGTTTCATCTTTTTGGGAATCTTCTAAATCTTTTATATTATCGAGTTTTCCTTTTCCGAAACTAGAAACTTTAAGAAAGTTTATAGTATTGTTTTCTCCAGTTAAATAAACGCCATGTCTACTAGAATTGATTTCTACATGGTCAATTAATATTTCTTCAGGATTATTATTCCATCCATGGATTTGAAGTGCCGCTCTAGTTAAACCGTGATGTGTTTCAGAATCACCAAGACCATCAATAAATAGGTTTTTAATGTAAACGTACTTCACTCCTACATAAATATCGCAACCCATTGATTCCAATTTAGAACTGTTTTTATCTTTGTCATTTTCAATAATCAAATTTTCAATCTCTATATCTTGAGAGTTTCGCATGAAAACTTTGTAGTACGTTTTTATAGTTCCACTAATTTTTATGTCTGTAGTTTTATTTTTTTCTTCGTCTTCTATAAAATAAATTGGTCCAGAAAACTCTGCCTCATTTGCTTTAATATTAACTTTTTTAATTCCTTTAAATATTAAACTAAAATTATAGAAACCTTTTGGGAAAACTATTTCAGTATTCGTTTCAGAAGCCATTTCTAAAACTGAAGTTATTGTAGATTTTTTTGTGTACGGATGTGTTTTATCACCTTTTCCTATCTCTAATCCGTATCTTCTAACATCTCCAACTTTATAAGAAGAATCAACCACTAAATTAGCTTCCAATTTAGTATTAGTCCTTTGTTTAGGTTTAGTGTTAGTTGTTTTCTTCTTATCCTCAACACATGAAAAGGACAATAATAAAAATAAATAAATAAAATGTCTCATTTAAAAAGTCTTAAGTATTGTTTAACGCCATTATTTTTTTTAAAGTATATTTTACTTACAGCGAACTTGTATGATACAATAAAAAGTAATAACGCAGAAATTATATAAAAGCCTTGTGCCGATATAATAAAGTTTATAACAGGCATAAAGAAATCAATTATTAAAAAATAGAAAAGTAATGGTATATACTTAAAATTACCTTTTAGTACTTTGTTGTAAACACAACTCTGTAGAATTCCAAAAACAAACATAAAAATAGGTGATAACCAACCAAAATCGACATACAACGGTCCAAAAAAAGTAGTATATATTCCTGTTCTTGGCGGACTATCTTGAATTTTTTGTAAATCTATGTTAGTCCCTAAAATAAGGTTGCAAAACTTTGCAATTACACCAAACATATTTGCTCCATAATAATGAGGAGCATCATAATTGTCCATTAAATAACCAAATTCAAAAACCCCATGACAATAGTATTGAGCTACATTTATATAAGTAAGTTTTGTAAGTTTTATAAAATCACTCTTGCTATTAATTATATTCAATCTAGCTTCATCTTTTGGTGTTAAAGTAAAATTATAAACAGCGTTTGTCAAAACATGATTAACGGCTCGTTCGTCTGTCACCATAAATTCTTTCGTCCTTTCTATAAAAATTTTTGTCGTATAAGTAATTCCAAAAAAAGCAATAATTGAAATTACAACACATTGTAATAGTGTTAGTTTAATAAGTTTAAAATAAAAGACATTAATTACAAATAGAATAATTACAATAAAAATACCTGACCGTGAACCTAGAATAAAATTATCGAATGCCGGTAAAAAAAAGATAATTCCACTTAATATTAGTAAAAATCTAGACTTCAACTTTATAAAATGATATATGAAAAAAGGTAAAAAAGAAAAAGGAGTAATAATTGCTGAAATTATTCCGAAAATACTTGGGCTTTGAGCCGCCAATAATCTTCTATTAGCTACAGTAGTATTTCCAATTACTATATCTCGAATAACAAACTTATCTACAAGCCTAAAAACAAAACCTAAAACAGATAGAATAATAAGACACACTAGGATTTTCTTTATTGTAGCTTTAGAAACACGAAAAAACTTATGTGAAATTGCCACTTTATTATTGATTAATATAAATCCTATAAAAAGAAACAAGTAGTTTAAAATTATAAATAAAAATGGTTTAAGCCCTAAGTTATATTTGACTTTTATTGAAGCTGTAAAAAATAAAAAAAGCCATAAGAAAGAACCTATAATAGTCACTCTCTTCGGGTTTATTTTTTTTATGTAGGCTGTATTTATTGAAAAGTTCATTTAAGATTTTAAATATACGTTATCAATAGACATTCCTTCTTCTAATTTAGTTAACTTCAATTTAACCTTATTAATATCTTGTTTAACTAGTCGAAGTGATTGATTAACGTACAATCCTTTTTCTGTTAGATCTTTTGATATTACACTACCTGAACCTACAGAAATAGCGTCAGCTATTTTTACGCCTGGATTAAAGACACAAGAAGAGCCAATATAGACATTATCACCAATATTAATCTCACCATCTACTCTAATTCTCCCAGCTCCTTTCTCTTCATGGACATATCCATGTGTCCATATCTGTGAGCTAATACCAGCTAAAGTTGAAAACTTCCCAAAAGTTATACTTTTAGTTAAATCTACGTAATGGCAAGAGGTAAGTTTACTTAATTCCCCTAATGTTAATTTAGATTTCCTATACGAAACTCCAATAGGCGCTCTAACAATTTTGTTATTGTTACCAATAGCCGCTTTAATATCTAATAACAAGTCAAAAGGTCCTTTCACAATATTCAAGTGGTTGACATAGCTGTTTGGCTTTAAAATTATTTCATTGCATTTAATGAAATTAAAATGTCCAATTCTTGAATATTCAGATAGGTGGATATTTGGTGTTAAAATGATTGAAAATCCTATTTTAGCTTTGAAAGACACGTTAAATCCTAAACCACTTAAAATGATGTTTGGTAGTTTTGAGGGTAAAAGACAAATTAATGCTATAAGAAGTTTTTTCATCATAATATTCTGTTTCTAGCTCCTACTACTATTTCACCCGGTTTCACATCTTTTGTAATTACTGCTCCAGCCCCAATTAAAGCATTTTTTCCTATTGTGACTCCTGCCAAAACAATAACATTAGATGCTAACCATACTCCATCTTCTATAGTAATAGGTTTAGAATAATGTTTATATGGCAAATCACTATTTAAATCTAATGCTGCTGTTTCCACTATTACACCTCTAGAAAGAGTCACATAATTACCTATCTTTATTGGACTTTTGGCACCTAAGCTACTTAGTTTACCTATTTTACAATAGTCACCAATAGTTATGTTATGTCCAAACTTAATTTCGGTTGTATAGTGGCAAATGCTATTTCCCGAGCTCTTAACTAAGGCTTTAAACTTTAGATTACTAATAACTCTAACAATAACTGAGTTTATTTTTATTATAAAAATAGTTAAAAGCCTAAATACAATAAAGCTTGACAGTAATTGAGCAATTGTTCTCATTAGCTTATTATAAGTCTATTAACAAATTTATTATAAGTATTGGTGTTTTTTAAACTTATAGGCTTGTACACTTCTATGCCTATAGGACTTAAAGAGTACTGAATTTGCAATAGTAATCTATCATTTTCAACAGGCAATAATCCTTTATGAAAACCATAAGTATTAACTAAAAACATAGATCCTGCACCTGCTGTAAAATACCGAACATTTTCATTTCCAAATTCTTCAATTATTTCTTTATCACTATATCTCCTTATTTTTGTTAGAGAATTCGAATTTGCAGAACTTTCCACATAAACATGAGGACCATCTAATTTATTAACATCAGTTAAATAAATAAATAATTTACAGAACTTATAATCATCAACATCCCGATGGAATAATTGCGCTTGTTCTGCTTCTTTTTTACCTGAAAAAGACCACCAACAATTAATATTGCTAATAGTTGGAGTCGCCCCTAAAAAATCCTGAACAATATTTAATATTTTAGGATCATTTGCAATATTTAATATATTAGGTGTTTTAACTAAGTCTTCTCGAATATAATTGGCAACATGAACATCTTTAGGTGCTTTTTCAACATTAAAATTCCCATAATGTGGCCTAAAAGGATCAAAACAATTTAATTTACTTAACTCATTTTTTATTTCGTTTATTTGATTTTGCGTTAATACTATTCCAAAATCGATAAACCCCTTTGTGTGTAATGCATTTACTATTTCTGACTCTCCTAAAAGAGATTTTCCCTTAAAAATAGATGTTCCAATCCTAGAAGCTATTTTATTACTTATCCTTTCTCTTTTTGTAAGATTTGTTATACTTCTTTGGTAATAGAATTTCATTTTAGAAATCGAACCAAATCTATTAATTATTTTCTTTATCATAATATTTTACTTAATACGTCATTAAAAGCATTTTCAACGTTGCTTAAATTCTTTTGACTAATACAGTTTTCATCGTAAAACGGATCAGAAATTATTCCAGAATAGCTGGTTTTAGACAATAAATTTATGAAATCTAATTGTTCTTTTTGCTTTATACTATTAAATGAACCAGTTTTAACCTTTTCTATAAAATAAGGTATCTTATCATCATCTTCAAGAAAAACACAATTTGGCGCCTCATTATACATCGTTTCAATTAAGGACAAAACTGGTTTGTTAGAAAAAATACACTCTAAAGCTATGGTTCCATTTACTGTGATGAATAAGTCTATACTTTTAAATATCGCGTCCATAGAAACATTATGATGCAACATCTTTATATGAGCATGTTCATTACAAAAGCTTATAAATGCTTCAGAGAGCTCATACTTAGACTTGGGATTAGGCTTTACATAAAGCATTTGACTACCTTTTAATCTATTTGCAATTGATTTCACATTAGATAACTGGTTTCTTTTAGGTCTTCCCCAAACATCTATATTAGCTTCTGGTTGCAAATGTAAAGGGTATAAAACTGAAAAATCATCATTGCTAATCGATTGTATAGCTAGTTTATTCCATGCTACAATGTTTTTGTTTTTGTCTTTTTCTAACTTATACTTTTTTGTCGCTGATGGTGTGTTATATCGTTCACCTTCTAGTCTTGATCTTAAAATTTTGAATTTATCTCGTGTTAATTTAGAATAGTCTTTTTTAACCTTTTTCATGTAATTAGGCTTAACTTTTCTATTTGCAATACTATCTATAATATGATTTGCTTTGTTAATTGGAAGTGTTTCATTACTCCCATAAAAAGGCTCTACAGTGTCATATTTATAAAAAGAAAAACGATTTTTAGGATACCTACATGATGTAGGGTGTAGAAACATAATATCTCTTTCTTTACATATTTTTATTGCAATAAGCTCATGAAACAAAGTACTTTCTCCAAAAACTACATCAGGTTTCAACTTATTAAATATTTCCGCAATTTTATCGTAATAGTAAAAAAAATGTTGGTGTCTTTTTAAACCAAAAAAGTTTACTTGTCTGTCCGATGCAATGATGTCGTCTAAATTCACATTAGAGTTAAAGCTGATGTCTTTTTTGGGATAAGGTATTTTAAATGAAGTTCCGTTTTTAGGCTTAAAACTATGGTTTTGAATAATCCAATATATTTCATGTCCAGATTTCTCTAATAAAGCAGCTAAAGCATCATAAAAATATGTTTTATATCTATTTTCTATAAAAAGTATCTTCATTATAGTAAGCTTTTAAAACTTAAAGGAGTTCCTTTTTCAAAATCATTTGAAAATTTTTTACCTAAAATTTCACTATAATATTTGGGGTGCATTCCATAATTTGGTCTAACCGACCTGATATTATTCTCTGTAACAATGTCTCCTTTTTTAACATTGCAAGATATAAATAGAGACCTAGAAAATACGCGACTAGATTGTTTTTTTTCGGTCATTTGATAATCTACTTTACCCATTAATTTTTCAGTTAATCTTACAGCATTTACCATAGATGTAAATTCTTTTTCATCTAAAGAAAAGTGAGCATCTGGACCTCCAATTTCTTTATCTAATATAAAGTGCTTTTCTATAACTTTTGCTCCTAAAGCAACAGCAACCATAGGTGCTTCAATCCCCATAGTATGGTCAGATAGTCCACTTTTTACATTAAATCTATTTTCTATATCTGGAATTGTAAGTAAGTTCGCATCTGTTGGGCTTGCAGGATACGCTGAAGTACATTTTAAAATTGTTATGTCCTCATTTCCTTCTTCTTTACAGGTTTTTATTGCCAATTCTATATCTTCAATTGTTGCAACTCCTGTAGATATAATTATAGGTTTTTTCTTTGAAGCAATATATTTTATTAGTGGTATATCTGTAATCTCAAAAGAAGCCACCTTAAACATAGGAACATTTAATTTTTCTAAAAAATCCACAGCTGAGAAATCAAATGGAGAAGAAAAACAAACCAGACCTTCTATTCTTGCTAAATCAAATAAATCTTTATGCCATTCCCACGGTAAAGAAGCTTGTTTATACAAATCGTGCAAATATTGTCCGTCCCAAGCTGTACCTTGATTTATTTTAAATAAATCATTTTTTACATCTAAAGTAATTGTATCTGCCGTATAGGTTTGTATTTTAATAGCATCAGCTCCAGCTCGTTTAGCCGCTCTAATTGTTTCTTTCGCTATTTCTATATCTCCGCCATGATTAGCTGATAGTTCCGCAATTATAAAACATTTATTTTCTTGCATCTTCTTTTTCCAATTTATATACAAAACTACTATTTCCTTTTACAATATCATCTTTAAAATAAGTATAACTTGCTTTTTCAAATGATTTAACAGAAGCTAAATTAGTTTTTTTTATATAAGCTAAAATTGGCAAACTATGATTATCAAAATATATACACGAAGACTTTTTAAGAATTGCTGTGGCTAATTTTTGCCCTCTAAATTTATTAGATAATAATATGCCAATAGTTGTGTTGTCTTTATTCACGTCAAACCTAACAAGTCCTGCTGGTTTATTGTTAATTAAAGTAATTAAAAATATACTTTTGTCGTCTTTAATTTTATTATTATACCACTTTAAATGATGTTCCCATTCAATTTCTTCACTGTTAAACGATTGTTTTCTAACCAAAGAATCGTTTGACCAATTAAAAATAAGCTTTGCATCATTTTCATTTGCTTTTCTAAAGCCTAAATTAAATTGATTAACTAAGCCCAGAAAGCGTGACTTCATATGTCCATCAAAAAGATTTTGTTGATTTTCTATATATGAATCAAATGAGTTTTTCTTTATTATATCATTAATTTTAATTTCAAAATCTTCAACATTATATGTAGAAAAATCTCCTCCATTAATAATCACTTTCTCGGTTTTTAAAGCCGTATAAATAAATTTCTGATTATCTACATAATAGCCAGATAAAACAGGCATTTTAACGGAACATAATTCATATAATATAGTGCTTGATGGCACTATCGCAAAATGACTGTCAAGCATCAGCTCACTTAATCCTTTTTCTCCTAAGTTTCTGTATATTTTCAATTTATTAGTTTCTTTCAATAAGTTGAAAATATCTAAATGATTGTATGCTGCTCCCAAAACAAGATGGATTTTTTTTATGGAAGGAACTCTTATTAATGCTTTGACTGCTTTAAATGATAAATTATATGGATCAGCTCCTCCAAAACAAACAAAAACATTCTCTATGTTTATTATTAAGCGTTTTCTTTTAGCACAATTAAGAAACGTTGGTCTTAACATAGCATATTTTGTCCCCATTTTTAATTTGGTGTAAGCTTCTCTCTTATAATCTTTATGTGTGAAATGTGGTGAATGATTGATTACAATATCAGCATACATATGCTCATTAGCTAAATCATCTATATACATAAGTTTGTAACCAGCATCTTTTATTGCTTTTTGATATTTAGAATCAAAATGGTAGCCATCTGCGATAACTATAGATTTGCTAAATTCAAATTTATTGACCAACCAATTTGCTTCATCCACTAAAGTTATGTCATCTGGTATGGTTATAACATTATAATCAGAAGGCACAACTTCTAAAGAAGAGGATTCCTTTGTTATGAAGTGTATTTCATAATCCTTTTTGTAAAATTCTATTATAGCAAACATACGGTACATATGCCCCAAACCAATGTTCGAACTACCATCTGCTCTACATAGAATTTTTGTAATCATAATTTAGTTTAAACGTTTAAAACCTGAATGAGAAACTGGACCTTCTAACAAATCATCAATATTAATCTTTTCATTTTCACACTCTGAAATGGTTTTATAAACTTTATCTAATTCATTAAAATAGGCATCTATATGTTCGTTTTTATGTGCAGTACAGGCATAAAAGTTTGTACTAGCTAAGAAGCCTTTTTTTAACATTTCTTGAGTCAACAAGGTTTTATATTTTAAAGCATTATCACTTTTAAACGCGTAAGTAGACAAAGCAGGAATTCCACTTAAAGTAATTTGTAAATTATTTCTGTCAGCAAGGTCTTTCCAGCCTTTTTGTATTTTTTTACCTGTAGAAGTAATGACATCCCAAGATTTAACTTTTTCCATAACTTCTAAGGTTTTTAATGCAGCAGTTGGCCCAATTCTTTCTGTCCAAAACGTACTGCTAATAAAGGAGTTTTGTGCAGCTTCCATAACTTCTTTTCTTCCTACTACAGCAGTTAATGCATAACCATTACCAATAGTTTTTCCATACATTGCTAAATCTGGCTCTACATTGTATTTTTTATGAATACCACCAAAAGTTTCTCTAAACGCCGAAGTACATTCATCAAATATTAAAACAATATTCTTTTTAGTCGCTAAATCTCTAACTTTTTGCAAAAAATTATCTTCAGGACCAAAATTTCGTTCTACTTCCATTTTAATCACGCCTATATCATTATTTGAAACGATGTCTAATAGCTCTTCAAAATCATTATAGTTGAATGGATATACGGTATTTTTTAAATCTTTAGGTACACCATTTGGACTTAAACCTGGTAATAAGTGGTTTGAAAGTTCATCTCCTTCATTATGATTTGCAGATAAATACCAATCATGCCAACCGTGATAACCACAAATAGCAACTTTATCTTTACCAGAAGCTGCACGTGCAATTCTTATGGCTATAGAATTTGCTTCTCCACCACTTCTAGAAAAACGCACCATATCAGCCCAAGGATTAATTTCCATAAGCCTTTCTGCTAACATAACTTCTTCAGGACAATTTAGTGTACTCATATTTCCAGCTTTCACTACATTCATAACAGCTGCATCAACCTCATCATTACCATAACCTAAAGTATTTGTACCTATACCCATTATGGTCATGTCTATATATTTTTTTCCATCTAAATCCCAGACTTCGCAACCTTTAGCTTTAGAATAATACGAAGGCCAATTCTCTGGTAAAAACATCTCAGGCCTTTTGGATAGTAGCATTGTACCTCCAGGAATTAAAGTTTTTGCTTTTTTATATAGTTGTTGTCCTTTTCCCATAATAATTTTGTTAATCTTCGTTTAAAGATTTTTGATAACCTTCGTTTCTTTTTATAGAACTGTTTAAGGATTGAATATCCAAATTTTCAAGATAATATTCTGCATAAGTTTCCCATTTTTTATCTATTCCTAAATCCTGTATTACTTTTTCAATGACCTTAAAATCATTTAATTCATCCACTGTAAGTCTTACTTTACTATAATCTCTATCGGACTTGTAGTTTCCACTTGTAAATAGTTTCTTATTCTTAAACGTAGAGTTTTCTCTAATATAAGGCGTTACGTGTTCTCTTTCAGATTTTAAAGTTGCGTTTTCCCAAGCCAACTTTAATGCTGAAAATTTAAAAACCTCAATATCTTGACCGTCTGGAAATGACTCAACCAATACATTAGAACAATAATCTAAATCGTTATGAATTGCCATTTTGATAACTTCATCTATAAGTGAAGCATCTATTAATGGACAATCTGAAGTTAATCTTACAATATAATTAGCGTTTTCATTTTTGATAGTTTGATAAAATCTATCGAGTACATCGTTAACGCTACCTCTTGAACTTTTTACATTTAATTTTGATGCTAATTCTGCAATCTCATTATCTTCTGCATTAGTTGTAGTTGCAATAAATATATCATTCGTAAATTTTGAATGCCTTAATCTGTTAATATGTATTTCTAAAAGTGTTTGACCTGCAATTTTTTTTAAGACTTTTCTCGGTAATCGCGTAGAACCAGATCTTGCTTGTGTTACAATAACTACTTTCATATTACTTCCAATTAGCTGGGTTTAATAATTCTTCTTGTAAGACATTAATTTTATTAACCTTGTCGAGATTTATATCGGTAGAACTTTTTATAGATTTAATATTTTTTAATAATTGAGCTCTTGAGTCCACTCCTATTAAAACTTTATTAATATATGGCTTTTGTAAAGCGTACTGAAGACATATCGTTTGTGTTTCTAAACCTAATTCATTTTTTATAGTTTCAATATCCTCAAGGTAATTTCTTAATGGATTTAAATGAGAAGGTAGATTATTTTTTTTAAAGAATAAACCTTGTAAAAAAACTGATCTTGTATGAATTTCAACTTCTAAAGATTGTGCTTTCTCTAATAAACAGCTTCTTTTGGAATGATTATCCAAAAGGTTAAACGGTAGTTGGATTAAATTAACATCGGGATAATTGTTTAAAATGTCTTCCGCTTCTTTATTGCTGTGTAATGAAACACCAATTTTGTTTATCAAACCATTTTTCTTAAAAGCCAATAACGCATTAAAAAGGTGGTGATTTTCTTTAAAATTTTGAAAATTATGGAACATATAAGCTTCTAAATTAGAAACTTTTAGCTCTTTTAAATTATTTAAAACAACGGTTTCAATATTCTGAATATTATTAATGTTTACTGGATTTAATTTAGAAATGACTGCAAACTTTTTATTTGGAAATTTTTCATGAAACTTACCAATTACTTCTTGGGATTCTCCATAAGCTTCAGCAGTATCTAAAATTCTGATATTATTATCCCAAGCTGTATTTAAAATACTAAAAGCTGATTCTAAACTTGGTTTTCCTTTTGAATTATTTATACCATAGTCTAAACCTAATTGAACTGTCCCTAAGATTAATTTATTTGTCATTAAAATAACATGGATTAAAACAACTTACAACAACTCTATCTTGGAGCTTACCATCAATTAAATAATGGTTTAATAATTTACCTTCAATAATCCAACCTGCTTTTGTATAAGCTTTAATGCTACCAATGTTTTGACCTGCTATGCCTCCTGTAAGTTTACGAATATTATGTTTAGTGAAGGCTAGATGATTTCCTAATTTAATAGATTCTGTAGCTAGTCCTTTACCCCAATAATTAGAATCCCATATTACAGTAACCAAATCAGATAAACCATGCTTTTTTGTTATAGGTCCAATTTTTAGGTTTCCGATGTGTTTATCATTATCTATTAGACAAATCGCGTACATAAAATAAGTTCCAGTATTTAACCCATGATTTTTATAATCAATAACATCTTGTTTTGAAAGGTTTTTCCCATTGACTTCTAAAAATTCTAAAACACTATCATCTTTAAACCCATTCAAATAATCTAAATTTACATCCTCATCTTTTAATTCTCTTAAATAAATAGTTCTCATAAAATAAATTCTAATACTTTTTCAATGACAAACGCTTGCTCTTCATTTGTTAGTGTAGGATACATAGGTAAGCTTATACATTTACTATAATAATCTTCTGAGTTTTTTAAATCTGCTCCTTTATAACCTATAGCTTTATAATAAGGTAAGGTGTGCACTGGAATATAGTGAATTTGAGCAAATATTCTATTAGCTTTTAAAAAATCGTACAAGCCTTTTCTGTCTTCTACTTCAATAATAAATAAATGATGTGCACTGTAACTTCCTTTAGGAAGGCTTTGATACTTTAATTTATTTTTGAAGGCTTCTTTATAAACCTCCGCTATTTCGTTTCGTCTTACAACGCCTGCGTCGTTCTTGGTTAACTGGGAAATTCCTAATGCTGATTGAATATCGGTTAACCTATAATTAAAGCCCAATGTTTGCATTTCATAATACCAAGCTCCATGGTTTTCTGCCATATTATCTTTAGTAATTCCGTGCGTTCTTAATAAAGATAATTGCCTATACAGAGCTTCGTTATTTGTGGTAATCATACCGCCTTCACCACATGCAATGTGTTTTACTGGATGAAAAGAAAACACAGCGATATCGGCAAAATTTCCGTTTCCACAACGCTGTGTTTCACCTTTTGAATCTATAAAATGACCACCAGGTGCATGACATGCATCTTCTATAATCCATAAACCATGAGCATCTGCTAATGCTTTAAAGGCTTCAAGATTTACAGGTAAACCAGCAAAATCTACTGGAATAATACCTTTAAAAAAACCTTTAGGCTTACTTTCAATAAGTGCTTTTGCACTTTCTAAACTTAAGGTATAAGTATCTCTATCAATATCAGCAAACCAAACTTCTGCTCCAGCATAACGCACGCAATTGGCAGATGCAGCAAATGTTATTGGTGTAGTAATAACACGTTCACCAGGTTTTAAACCTAGAGCTAACACAGATAAATGTAACCCTGAAGTTGCATTATTTACTGCTACAGCATATTTTGCACCGACATAGTTTGCAAAAGCTTTTTCAAACGCAACAACTTTTGGTCCTTGTGTTAAAAAATCTGCAGTTAAGGTATTTACAACTGCATCGATATCGGTTTGATCTATGTGTTGCTTGCCATATGGAATTACTTTTTTTTCCATTACACCTCAAACGTTGGATCTACGTGTTCTTTTATTAGTTTGCGTAAACTTTCAACAGTTTCCCAATCATCATTATCACCTGAATTATAGCTAAAACCTTCTTCTACTTTTTTAGCATTAAATGTCGATTTAAACTCTTCTAAGTTCCAAGAATGAGTTGCAGGAATAATGGTATAATACTTACCTAGATCGTAGGTGTAAAAAGAATCACTAGCAGTAATCATTTCTTCGTGAACTTTCTCACCTGGTCGAATTCCAACTATTGGTTTTTCACTATTTGGGGCTATAGCTTCAGCAACATCCATAATCCTGTATGAAGGTATTTTAGGCACAAATAATTCTCCGCCCCATGCGTGTTCTAAAGCATGCATTACCATATCTACACCACCTTGAAGCGAAATATTAAATCGCGTCATATTTGGGTCTGTAATAGGTAAACTACTACCTTCTGCTTTTTTATTTATAAAAAACGGAATCACAGATCCGTTAGACCCCATGACATTACCATAACGAACTACTGAAAAAGAGATATTATTTTCTCCCTTAATATTATTGGCCGCAATAAAAAGTTTATCTGATGTTAATTTTGTTGCACCATACAAATTAATTGGAGCACAAGCTTTATCTGTTGACAAAGCAACAACTCTTGTTACGTTAGTTTTAAAACAAGCATCTACTACATTTTCTGCTCCACCAATATTAGTTTTTATACATTCGTCTGGATTGTATTCAGCTATATGAACATGCTTCATTGCTGCTGCATGAATCACATAATCAACACTTTTAAAGGCACGTTCAAGACGTTCGCGATCCCTAACATCACCTATAAAATATCTTATCTGAGGATATTTGGTATCTGGATATTCTTGCGCCATTTGGAATTGTTTTTGCTCATCTCGAGAAAAAATAATTAAACGACGTAATTCAGGATATTTACCTAAAATGTGTGTTGTTAATGCTTTACCTAAAGAACCTGTTCCTCCTGTAATTAATATTGATTTTCCTTTTAAATCTAACATAGATTTCAATCTAACTTTATTATTTGTATTTAAATAATGCGTGCTGCTTTATTTATTTTTAAACCACTTTAATGTTTCTTCTAAACCTTTATTTAGCTTATATAAAGGTTTGTACCCAATATAGTTTTGAGCTTTACTAATATTTGCTAAAGAGTCTTTTATATCTCCCAAACGTGGCGAATTGTACTTTGTTACACTAGTAGAGTTGGTTAGTTTTTTAACAGTTTGCCATAGCAAATTTACACTAATTCTTTCACCTAATGCAACATTAAAAACTTCATGTTGATTTAATTCTGAAAAAACCGCTTTAATATTCGCTTGAATGACATTTTCTATAAATGTAAAATCTCTAGTTTGTTCGCCATCACCATTTATAAAAACTGGTTGATTGGTTAATGCAGCTTTCATAAATAAAGGTATAACTGCCGCGTAAGCGCCATTAGGATCTTGTTTGGGTCCAAAAACATTAAAATATCTTAAGCCAACTGTGTGAATTCCATATGTTTTTGAAAATACATCGGCATATAATTCATTTACATATTTTGTAACAGCATAAGGTGATAGTGGCTTTCCGATAACACCTTCAACTTTTGGTAAGGCTTTACTGTCGCCATAAGTACTTGAAGACGCAGCATAAACCATTTTTTTCACTGTTTTAGATTCTTTTACCGCAAAAAGTATATTTAAAAAACCACTAATATTAACTTCATTAGATGTTATTGGATCCTTAATTGATCTTGGTACTGAGCCTAATGCTGCTTGATGCAACACATAATCAACATCCATCATTGCGTTGCGACATGTTTCTAAATCTCTTATGTCACCTTCAATAAATGTAAAATTCTCTTCATTTAAAAAAGGCTCAATATTATGCAAATGACCGTTTGATAAGTTATCTAATACTACTACTTTTTTTGCGTTATACTTCAACAAGTATTCTACCAAATTACTTCCAATAAATCCTGCTCCTCCAGTGATTAAAAAGGTAAAATGAGATAAGTCTTCGCTATGATATTTAGTTTCGTACATTATAAACGCTTATCAATTTTGGTTGTGTTTAGTGTACCTTTTACATCGTAAACAATAGCATTTTTCTTTTTTAAATCATCAAAATTTAAGGTTTTAAAACTATCATGAGAAACAACATGTACAATGACATCGTAGCTAGAAGTGAGCTCTTTGGTTAAGCTAAAACCATATTCATTTTTAACTTTTTCATTTGAAGCCCAAGTATCATAAACGTCTACATCTATGTTAAATGATTTTAATGTTCTGTAAACGTCTATCGCTTTTGTATTCCTAATATCTGGACAATTCTCTTTAAAAGTAATTCCTAGCATAAGTACTTTGGCTTTTTGAACGTCTATACTTTTTTGAGCCATCAGCTTTAAAACTTCAGTCGCTACAAAATCTCCCATTGAGTCATTAATTCGTCGTCCTGCTAAAATAATTTCTGGGTGATAACCAACTTCTTGTGCTTTTTGTGCTAAGTAATAAGGATCAACACCAATGCAATGTCCGCCAACTAAACCTGGTTTAAATGGTAAAAAATTCCATTTTGTTCCAGCAGCTTCCAAAACATCGTGAGTATCAATATTCAATTTATTAAAAATTTTAGCTAACTCATTTACAAATGCAATATTTATATCTCTTTGTGCATTTTCAATCACTTTAGCCGCTTCAGCAACTTTAATTGTAGGTGCTAAATGTGTTCCTGCTATAATAATAGACGCGTACAAATCATCTACTTTTTTTCCTATTTCTGGCGTAGAACCCGAAGTAACTTTTTTAATCTTTGTTACGGTATGCTTTTTATCTCCTGGATTAATTCTTTCTGGAGAATATCCACAGAAAAAGTCTTTATTAAATTGTAATCCGCTTTGTTTTTCTAAAATTGGAACACAAATATCTTCTGTAACACCAGGATATACGGTTGATTCGTAAATAACTATATCGTTATGTTTTAAAACCTTGCCTACTGTTTCAGAGGATTTTATTAATGGTGTGAAAATAGGTTTTTTATTTTCGTCTACTGGCGTTGGTACAGTTACAATATAAATATTACACGATGCTAAATCTGATAGATTTGAAGATAACCTAAGTCCGTTAGATGGTGAATTTAAAACTGTTTTTAGTTCGCTTTCTTCAATTTCTAAAGTCGTGTCAATTCCTTTTGATAATTCAGCAACTCGAGCTTCATTAATATCAAAACCAATAACGTTGTATTTTTTTGCAAATTCTACTGCAAGCGGTAAACCTACATAACCTAATCCTATGATTGCAATTTTATGAGACATGACAATAAATTATTTCGCTAAAATAAGGCTTTTAAGCATTTATTTAGGCTTTCTTGCCAATAAGGTATTTCTACGTTAAAAGTTGATGTTATTTTTGACTTGTTTAGCACACTAAAATGCGGTCGTTTTGCAGGAGTAGGATATGAAGAAGCAGGAATTGGATTCACTTTTATTCTAATCTTAGTTTTATCGAAAATTACTTTGGCAAAATCATACCAGCTTGCTACACCTTCGTTACTATAATGGTAAATACCATAGTTTTTATCTTGCTTTATAATTTCTAGTATAACCTTAGCTAAATCCTTTGCGTAAGTTGGTGTTCCTATTTGATTGTTAACAATACTCAACTCATCTCTATTTTTAGCTAAGTGAAGCATGCTCTTAACAAAATTATTCCCAAACTCTGAATACAACCAAGACGTTCTAATAATGAAATAGTGTTCTAAAATCTGACTAATAGCAGCTTCGCCATCTCTTTTTGTTTTTCCGTAAACAGATAAAGGTTCGGTTTCATCAATTTCGGTATATGGTAAATGATGTTTGCCATTAAACACAAAATCTGTTGAAATATGAATTAGAGTTATATTTTTTTCTTTACAGGCTTTAGCTATTTCTTTTACGGCAATGTGGTTTATTAGGTCAGCTTTATTTGGCTCTTCTTCAGCTTTGTCTACAGCTGTATAAGCTGCGCAGTTAATACAAAAATCATAAGAAGAATTAAATACTGAATTAATGCTTTTTGTAGATGTAATGTCTAAATCTTTGCTATTTAAAAATGTAAAATTGAAATCGCTGTTATCTTTAAGCGTCTGCAAACTTTGTCCTAGCTGTCCATTTGCGCCTGTAACTAAAACATTTTTCATGCTAAAACAACTCTTTAAGCGTTGGTAAAACCTTGTCTTTTTCAGAAATTATAAATTCTGAAGGCTCTAAAATCCAATCTATATTTAACGTGTCGTCGTTATAAATTATGCCTCCTTCAGAAGGTTTATGATAAATATTATCACATTTATAATTAAAAACAGCCGATTCACTTAGTACAATGTAGCCATGAGCAAAACCTCTGGGAACAAACAATTGTTTTTTGTTTTCTGAAGAAAGCTCTATTGTTACGTATTTCTTAAACGTAACTGAATTTGGCCTTAAATCTACTGCTACATCTAAAACCTTTCCGTGAGTAACTCTTACCAATTTTGCTTGTGCAAACTCATCTTTTTGAAAATGCAATCCTCTTAAAGCGCCTTTTTTGGAAAACGCTTCATTGTCTTGAATAAAGTTAATGTCTAAACCTGTTTGCTTATCAAAATTAGATTTATTGTAAGACTCAAAAAAATAACCTCTGTTATCTCCAAAGACTGTTGGTTCAATTATAAAACAGTCTTTTAATTTTGTTTTAGTGACAGTCATTTAATCTTCAATTAAACTAATTAAATGTTTTCCGTAACCACTTTTTAGTAGTGGTGTTGCTAAGTCTTCTAATTGTTGTTTAGAGATGTAACCCATTTTATAAGCAATGCCTTCTATGGCTCCAATTTTAAGTCCTTGGCGTTCTTCAATCACCTCAACAAATTGTGAGGCTTGCATTAGTGAATTAAAAGTTCCTGTGTCCAACCAAGCTGTTCCTTTATCTAGAATACTTACCTGAAGTTTTCCTCTTTCTAAATAAACTTTATTAACGTCAGTTATTTCTAATTCTCCTCTGTGACTAGGCTTAATGTTTTTTGCGATGTCGACAACATCGTTATCGTAAAAATAAATTCCTGGAACTGCGTAATTAGATTTTGGCTTTTCTGGTTTTTCTTCAATAGCTAAAGCTTTTCCATTTTTGTCGAAATTAACAACGCCATAGCGTTCTGGATCGGTAACGTGGTAAGCGTAGACAATTCCACCATCTGGATTATTATTTCCTTTTAGCAAATCAGAAAGTCCTGTACCATAAAAAATATTATCGCCCAATATTAAAGCTACTTTATCATCACCTATAAAATCTGCTCCAATTATAAATGCTTCAGCTAATCCATTAGGTGCTTCTTGAACCGCATATTCAAATTTGCAGCCTAAATGTGTTCCGTCTCCTAAAAGTTGTTTAAACAGCGGTAAATGTTCTGGAGTAGAAATAATTAAGATTTCATTTATTCCAGCTTCCATAAGTGTAGAAAGCGGATAATAAATCATTGGCTTATCGTAAATAGGCATTAATTGCTTACTTAAGACTTTTGTTAATGGATGTAAACGTGTTCCAGATCCGCCAGCAAGTATAATTCCTTTCATTTTAATTGTATTTATTTAAATACCAATCTATCGTTTTCTTTATACCAGATTCAAAGTTTTCATCTGCTTTCCAACCTAATTCATTTTCAATTTTAGTGGCATCTATTGCATACCTAAAGTCATGTCCAGGTCTATCGCTAACAAATGAAATTTGTTCTTTATAACTTTTAGCAGAAGGCTTTATTTCATCTAAAATTGAACAAATGGTATCTACTATATATAAATTGTTACGTTCATTTCGTCCGCCAATATTATAGGTTTCTCCTGATTTACCTGTTTTAAAAACCAGTTCGATACCTTTACAATGGTCTAATACATATAACCAATCTCGTACATTTTTTCCATCACCATAAATAGGAATTTGTTCTCCAGAAATTGCTTTCCTTATTATGGTTGGAATTAATTTCTCATCATGCTGTTTTGGACCATAGTTGTTTGAGCAATTCGTGGTAACTACATTCATCCCATAAGTATGAAAATAACTTCTTACAATAAAATCACTTGACGCTTTTGAAGCACTATATGGGCTATTTGGCGCATAAGGAGTCGTTTCAGTAAAAAGACCTTTTTCACCTAAAGTTCCGTAAACCTCATCGGTAGAAATGTGATGAAACCTAGCGTGTTCGTATTTAGGTTTATAAATATTTGGAGATTCCATCCAGAAACTTTTAGCAACATCAATTAAATTAAATGTTCCTGTAATATTAGTATCTATAAAGGCTCCAGGATTTTTTATTGAATTGTCGACATGCGATTCTGCAGCGAAATGAATAACACCATCAAATTGGTGTTTGTTAAAAAGCGATTCAATTAAATCTCTATTACAAATATCTCCTTCAACAAATGTATAGTTTGATGCTGATACACTTTTTAAGTTATCTAAATCACCTGCATAAGTTAACTTGTCTAGATTAACAAAATGTGTATTAGGATAAGCCTCAACAATATATTCTACAAAATTTGCACCTATAAAACCTGCTCCTCCAGTAATAAGAACAATTTTACTCTTCATAATTTAAAGTAAATTGAATGAAATTTTTAGCAAAGTATATTAAACACAAAATTATAAATGCTAAGATTGGAAAGATTAAGGCATAACGATTATACCAAGGATTTTCTAATTTACCAACTCTTTGAAAACTAGAGATAATATCGTATAACTCATTTTCCTCAATTTTCTTAGCCTCTAAAGCTTTCAACTCGTCTCTAATGCGTTGTTCTTCAAGAAATAAATCGTATTCTTTAGTCACCTGTTTGTCTGTTGAAAACGAAATACCACCTAAATCTATATCGCTTTTTTGTTTTTT
>Ga0079255_1005249_pt1 | contig 55913 bp, 46 predicted proteins | sample KNS7NT10metaT_FD_77389 | JGI IMG/M metagenome (GOLD analysis project Ga0079255, IMG submission 77389) | Marine microbial communities from Southern Atlantic Ocean transect - KN S7 NT10 metaT (Metagenome Metatranscriptome) | ecosystem: Environmental > Aquatic > Marine > Oceanic | place: Southern... | reverse complement strand
CCCTTATTTAAGAAGTTATATGCCTGTTTTGCCGTTAGATCACGTCTAGTTAATATAGGTATATTTCTCATTACTTTTCTCCAAGCTTTAAGATCACCTTTATATATACCAGATTCGTAAGTATCATCTAGAGTCCATGGTGTAAATACAGTTTCTAACATATCAATAGTAAACTGCACTTGTTTCATAGATGCAAATGGATTTTGTAATAATCTCCAGGCTTCCGATGGATTATAATACTGTGCCATATCACTAGATGCTCTTTCAAGTAAATAAGCTGAAAACCATATAGCATCATCATCATCTCCTGCTAATCCTGCTAATAATCCAGCTAATGCTGAAAATACATTAATCATTCCTATCTCAGCAAGAGCTCTATTTATATTAGCTTTTTCAAAATCATCTAACTTTTTAAAATCTTCTTTAGTTAAAAGACTGTGAATAGCTCCAAACTTATGAGCTTTTAAAGTTGGTACAATTTTATGTAACATAAATCTAGCTAATGTAGCATAACTACCTTCATCATATTCTTTAGTAGATTGATTAATTTTAAGATTATCTTTAGCATTTTTACTAAATGCATTACCTAAACCTCTAAATCTATCTAAACCAGGATTTTCAATATGCTTTTTATACATTAACAGCATAGCTCCATACCATCTTTTCTGGAATTCAGATTTTAAATTAAATGTATAGTTACCTTGAGCAGCTAACATTTTACTTTTAATTAATGAATCTATACTTCCTTTACCACCTTTATTCCACTCTAATTGAGATTCAAAATCGGTATATTCAATTGATATACTAGTAGTTAACACTCCATTCTCATCAAGTTGTTGTACATCTAATAAACTAGCTGCACTCTTATAACTAACTACATTACCAGCTTTATCTAAATATTTACCTTCCGAATTAGTAATTTTAATACTATCAAGAATAGTTAATGTTAAAATACCTTGAATAGCATGTTCACCTACACCATGCATAAATTGTAATGTATCAGACTTTAATAAACTTTTACCTCTAGTATTTTTAACAAAGTCACTCTTTAAATCTGAAAAATCACCAAAAGTATTATATACTTTTAAAATTTGATTAGTTAAAGATTTATCTACATTTCTACCAACATCAGATAATAATCCTGCAAAATCATTTTTATAAAAGTTAGCAGCCTTAGTATAATTACTAATGTCAATATTACTATCTTTTATTACAGCTAATACATTGTTTACATTACCAATTATAAAGTTTGCTGGTGCTGAAAAATAGTTCAATGCCATACCTACAGTACTAGTCCAATTCATAATAGCTCCTGTAAACTTATTAACATCTACACCTGCAATTTGACCAACACTTTCTTTTGTTTTATCATATAATCTAGTTTTCATTATAGTTTCAAACATCTTCAAAATGTTAGAATTCTCAGCATCCTGCTCTACTTCTTGTTTATTACCAAAAATAGAAACATACTTTTGATTTAATACTGAGGACTTTTTATATTTTTTAGATTTTAATACTTCTAAAAACATTCTCATCTCAGGTTCTACTAATTTTCTATTTTTATATTTAATACCATTTCTAGCTTCCATAGAAAATATAGTAAACAAATCTAAAGACTGATCGGTAGGTTCAATTTTATTTCTAAAATGAATAGGTAATGTATGAAGTTCTTTACCATCTAGATCTGTATATATTTCATATACACCTTCATTAGATACTTCCCCTTCATCTTCTTGATCTTTTTGTTTAGTAAATCCTTCTAGGTATCTTTCTTTAGCAGCTGCCTTTAAATCACCTTTAACGATACGCTCTAATGTAGACTTTCTAACACTAGGTAAATGATAAAAAGTTTCACCAAATACTTTCTTACCTAATACAGATCTTTTACCAGTATTTTTATCACTCTGTTCAATAATCATTTTAAAGAGTTCTAAGGCTTCTCTATCTAATTCTGATAAGTTATGATTAGCTCTCCATTTAGATTTAATACCGTTCTTGCTTTGACCATTCTCAGGGTTAATTGCACCTAGTATAACATTATCCTTTTTAAACTTATTAAGTTTCTCTTTAGCTAAGTACATATCTTTAGCTGTAGATTCAGGATTAGTCATAACTTCATTGAATTCTTTCATAAGTTTTTTATACTGAGAATAAAATTCAATTTTATATTGACCCTTTAAATAATAATTACCTTCACTATCCTGTTCAAGAATATTTTTAAATACCTTTTCTAAATTAGCATTCTTACCATATTTATCAAAAAACTTTTTAGATAAGTTTTGCATACGTAATAATACAGGGTTTAACTCTTGTGTAATATTACTATCAACTTTATCTAACGTATTAGATAATGTAGAAATGATCCAGTTATTAATAGACTTTTCATTATTCATCATTTGAGATATAGATAATATATCATCTTGTGTATTGAATAATTTCTTTCTTAATAATAATCTAGTTTCATTTTTAATGACATCTCTATTTTCTGCCATTTTATTAGCTACATATTCTTTACGTTTTTCCTTATTATTATAAATACTATTGGCTTGACTTTCAAATCTTTTACGATACTTAACTTCAATATCTTTGATTTCATTCAATAACAGATCATTATTAAGTAAATCTTTCTGTGCTAAAGCTAATAATGTATTTTTATTATTAACAAATGCTCCTTCAACTTTACCTATATAAGATTTATATTTATAATATTCTTTATCAGAAATATTACCGTTAGCGTGCATAGATGTAAGTAACTCACTAATAGGATTAACCAAAGAGAATGTAGATAGATAGTTATTAGTAGCATTAAAAAAGTTAGCATCAAAATCATTATTCTGTTTAACTTTATTTAATCTTATTTTTAAAGATTTCATTTGCTTACTTGCAAAAAGTATATACTTTGTAATAACTTCTTTAGCTAAATCTTCTTCAAAATCTTCATACTTTTCTCTACTTACATCAATTTTATCTAATATACCTTCAATAGTTTCTGTAAATGCTGAATTAGTTTTTAACTTAGCATTATATTTTAAAGACATATCATAAAATTTCTTCAATCTATCTTGAATTCTATTAGATATATTTTGCATCTCAACATCTTCAGCTTCTTCAAAAGGTGAATTATCAAATTCTTGTTCAGCTTGAGATTTAGTTTCTAAAGTTTTATAAACACCATTTTCAAATTCATTAGACTCTTCTGTAATACGCATGATATTATTAAGTAACGTATCATATTCAGTAGATAAACCTAATAAAGATTTAATCATATCTATGAATTTTTGTATAAAGGATCTATCTCTATTTCTAACTTCTTTAGCAAATTCATTATTACTAAATAATCCAGTTACAAATTCATCTATACTACTCATCTCATGCGGATAGAGATCTTCTAAACGACCTTTGAGAGAATTATATATCTTACCTATATCACTAACTAATTGTTTCTGATAATCATTCTTAGGGGATGATAAAACTCTATGTGTTCTTTCATGTAATACTTCATGAATAAAATTAGCAGCTGCTTGTTCAATGCTATTAACGTTACCTAAAGTTTCAAGTGATATAGATATAGTGTTAGTACCTGTATTATATGACATATAAGTGTCACTATTAGGTAATTCACTAGATTTAACAATTTTAACTTTAGCTTTAGTTTGTAATAGTAATTTATCTAATAATTCTTTAACTACATTATTAGTAATAAAACCTGAGTTTTTAATATTTTCCAATATAGATTTAGCATCAGTATTTTCAGCTTTACCTTGGAATAACATCATTTCAATTTCATCTCTAAAATCTACAGACTCTTGATTATCAACAGGTAATGGATTTTTTTTAGACTTTTGAACTTGACCTAATACACTTTCTGAAGCTGTAGCTAATTGATTAAAGTCAACTTTAGTTAATAAAATCTTAGTATTTACATTTTCTAAATTTACTTGATTCCATTTATTACCATATTCATCAGTAATCTCTGTTACATCATAATTCTTTTTAAGAATATTACTTACAGTAGTTTCATAGAAATTATAAATAGGTCTTAACGCCCCAAAACCTTCTTCTTTTACTCTTTTTATTTCAGCTTCTAACTGTTTTATTTCTATAGAATTATCTACTTCTTTTATACCTGAATAAACATTACTATATTTATTAACCCAAGCCTCTGCTTTTTCTTTAGATATAAAAGGTTTAGAATTAGGAGAATCATCTTTAGATACAGCTATATAACTTATAGATGCATTTTTTAATTCATCAAGTCTACTTTGTTTTTCTTTTATATAATCTTCTAAAGTATTATGACCTTCAATTTTAGAAGCAGTATCTCCTTTAGGAAATAATACTTTTTCATAACCTTTCTTAACACTATCTTGAATAATAGATTGAATAAAGAATGTTATCCAATTATTCTTTTGATTAAGAAGTTGTAAAAATTGATTTTCATTACTTTTACTCCTATCTACTAAAGTTTCTATCCAATTATCAGCATCTTTTTCATTATTAAATACAGGACTTTTAGTTCCATCATTTTTCTCATACCAATAATTACCATCATTGTATTGAATTACCCAATCACTATAATCATCTTTTTTATAGCTACCAGCTTCATAATCTTGTCCTCTATTAGTAACTAAATCTTTTTTACCCCTACCTTTCTGAAACAAATCAGATTGTACTTCTAGTATTCTACGAGTACCAGTAGATGGTTCTGCCATATTAGTATTTTGCAACCATTCCATACCTTCCATTACAGGGGATTCATCATCACTTCTAAACCATCCTATACCATTATCAGTACTAAATTGAGCATGACCTTTAATATTAGGAACAATACTAGGTGTAGATATTTCGTTCTCTGTATAATTAATACCACCTGGAACTGTTAAGTTTGAATAATATTGAGTATTATCTTCTGGGTTACTTTGACCATATTGTTGTTCATAAGCTTCTTCATAATTATCTAAATCAGCTTTACCTTTTTTAGCAGTATTAACCTCAACAGTAAAACTATTATCAGCTAATAAAGATGTAATAATTTCATCTCTACTAGTAATATTTTTATCTAATATAATTTGTTTTTGCTGTTTAGGTATTTGAAGTTCAGTAAGAATTTTACTTAAACTCCATTTATTTTTCTCACCTTTCTCAAATATTTGAACAGCTTTATCTGAAGATAAAATATCTAAAGCTTTAAGATTATAATCTACAACATTAAATTTAGTTTCAAAATCATGACCATTATCTCTAATATCATCAATAGCATCAAACACAGGTTTATTAGGTATAGCTCTGTTTACAACTGTAGTAGCTTGTCTATTCCCTCTAGGAATAACTTTAACTTCATCTGTAAATATAGGACCTGCATCTATATCAAAATCCCTTTTAACTAACCTAGTTAGCCTAGTAACTTCATCTCTAAAGTCACTAAGCTTACCTTGGGTTATTACTCTATTTTCCTGTAACAATCCTACATCTTTAAGATGTTTTATTGCACCAGGTAAAGCACATTGTTTACTCATATTAACATTCTTTATTTATTGGATTTTCTTCTTCTATAACTTTACCGTCAATAATTTGATCAGCCAAAGATTGCTTATCATTTATAGTAAGGAGTAATTCATTTGGATCAATTTTAATAATACCTCCTAATTCTTCACTAACAAATGTAACAGTTTGCGGTTGCATATATTCATTTAATTCAACAGTATATTCTGTACCATCTTGTTGTATAATAGCTTTATAATAACCATCATTAGGTTTATGTTCTAATACTTCTTTAACTATAGGATTACTATCACTAACAGCTCTATTACCAGTATAACCTTGTACACCTACTTTAGTAATATTACTTAAACCCTTTCTATCAACCGTAATAGTTGCAGGAAGCATATTAAGTTCTTGAGCTTTTTCAATGATAGTATTAATATTACTTTGTTCATCTTCTGATAAATTATTGTCAGAGTAAATAGATTCATCACTGATACCACCATATTCTATAATTTGACCTCTTTTAGATTTATAACCTAATTTATTAGTTTTAGTATATAAAGGAACTCTTTTAATTCTACCATTATAATTTCTAGGTACGTAACCTTGTAGTTCAAATAAATCAATACCTTCTACTGGGTTATTTCTAGTAACAAACGGTGGATAAATTTTAATCATGTATTCTGAATTAAAACCTATATGTCTTTCAGATAAGTCATTCAATATAAACCAATTTGGTTTATTTTCCATTTTACCCTTATAAACATTAAAATCATTTCTACCACCTATTTGAGGAACTAAAGAATTATTATCAAAATTATGTTTATAAATTTTTCTAACTATTTCAGTATTATTGATATCTTGTGAAGATACAACATTTAAATAATTATCCAAATCATTTTCTATAAAAAATTCATGAGGAATATATTTAAATATCTGATTAGCATTATTTTTAAATCCAGATTGATAATAAGCGTACTTAACTAGTAAATTACCTAATTCAGCATCTTGATCAAAAATCTTTCTCCAACTCTCAGTCATAGCATCTTCATAAAACTTAGGTTTAATTCTAAGGTTATTTACACCAATGAATCTAAAGTTTTTATCAGGCTTTAATTCTAATTGTTCAATAAAGAAATTATTATATAAAGGATGGTTAATATCTCTTTTAATATTTCTAATAGTATTATGAAGTCTATAAAACATATCGTTATATTCTTCCTTACTATTAATAACAAAAGGATTGAACTTTGAAATCAAGTCAGCATAAATACCATTTTCAATGGCGTAACCTAACTTCTCATCATTCATGTAATCTCTAAACTTAGACGTATTAGCTGCTATTTCATTATATAAATCTCTATATTTTTCAGTATAAGTAATAAACATTGAAGGGTTATCTTCAATTAAGTTACTCATGAAACCTACAGTATTATTATAGAATGTAGCTAAGAAAGTTTCATTTAAACCGTTACCAGAATATCTAGTATTTAAACCTCCAATAGTATCATTATAATATAAGTCAGCTAATTTATTTTTAGTAATCATAGTCATGATAGGGTTACTACCTGCACCAGTCTCACCAGTTTTACCAGTTTGAACAAAAGTATTCATTTCTTTAGTTAAATCAACCATTTTATCATATTCCTTAAAAGCAATATACTGATCGAAATAATATAAAGCATCTTTAGTTACATCAGGTTTAACATGATTCTTAACTTCATTATACTTCCTTTTACTAAATTGATTGCTAATAGTTTTATCACCTATTGTAACAGTCATAGTATTTTTACTTTTAGCTGCATCAATTATTTTCTTTATATCAAAAGGTTTATATCCTTCTTTAAGTAAAGCAGATTTTAAAAGATTCTCAGATTGCTTTCTCAATTCCTCTTCAGCTTCTTTACCATCTTGATAAGGTGTAACTTTAGCTTCACCAACGTTTTTAGTATTAACTAATACTTTTAATACTGGTTGTGCTAAGAAAGCATTTACTTTAAATGGATGAACACCTGCTCTAATTAATAACATACCCATGTTAGCTGTAAGAGTATTCCAATTACCTTTAGTAATATATGGATCTTTTGCAATATCCACATAAGCGTTAAGAATAGCTGATATACTATTTACAATAGGTATAGATCTTAAATTTTTAGGTATTCCAGCTTCGTTTAAGCTTTCTGAAACATATTCACCTTTAGCATTCTTATCAATTAAAGTATTACCTTTACTAGTATTACCCCATCCTAAATCAGATCTTAAAAATATATCAGACTTTTGACCTCTAGAGTGATCCACTAAGTGGTTTGCAATCTGACCAATACCATACTTACCAGCATAATAATCGTGCTTAGTTTCAATTTGTTTAATAGAACTAAACATATCTAAGTCTTCAAATACTTCTCCTTTATTTAGATCATTTAATTCCTTGATATTATCTTCAAAGAACTCAAAATCTAATGGTGAAATAAGTGCTTTATAATGTCCTTCATTAGTTAATACATCTGTATATAGTTCTAATATTCTATTTTCTAAAGCTTTCTTAGAATTAAAATCTTTAGTTTTATCATATTCTACATAATTTAAACCTATAACTTCACCATAATCACTTACTTGTTCATCTATAGATTCCATTAAGTTTACTACCTCTATACCAAATTTAGTTTTATCATTACTTGTAATAATAAAATTAAATAGATCAATCATAGGATTTCTATTCTTATCATATTTACTATAGTCGTTACTATAGTAATTAAATTTGGTTAAAAGTTTTTCAGCTGTTTCTTCATTTAAACCAGTATCTCTTAATTTACTTATTAAAGTATTAGGATTAGAGAATTGAGGTTGTAAATGAGGTAACATCATATACATCTTATCAATATCAAAGTCACTACCTGTTTTAGTAGTAATACCTGTATATGTTACAATAGTATCTTCATAAGAATCAGGTAATATACCTACAACTTCTAAAGCATCATTTGATGATACACCCTGGTTAGGAATACGATATCCTACTAGATTTAAAGCTCTAGGATCTACCATACCACCCTCGCGTTTACCAGTTTCAGGATTAATTTTACCAAACAGATCATCTATTTTATAATCTCTCCAATTTGGAATATATTTAGATAACCAACCTGAAGAAATAAATACTTGACCTGGTTTAACTACTTTTCTACCATCTACATTAACAATTCTAGGTTCAGCTAATCTAGTACCACCATTATAATCTTCTAAGTCATATAAGAAATAAACACCTTGTTCTTTAGCTGAATTATAATCTAAACCATAGTTTGACATCTGAATCATAGATGCACCATTAGTTTCAATATCAATAGCAGCCTTTTTTATAATACTAAATATAGTACTAATGATTTTATCTCTGGCTTGAGGTACAACGAATGGAGATAATTCTCTTTGAACAGCTTCTACAATATTAGAAGGCATGTCCTGTTGTTTTAATTGTTCTACAATAGAATCTTTAAATCTACTCCAATCTTTAATCTCATAGTTGTCTTTACCTATACCAAATTGATTAACAATATCTGCAATACCTAAATTAGATAATTCAGACATTAAACCATGTAATTCTTGATATAAACTTAAACCACTCTGACCATTATAATCAGCATTAAAATTTAATCCTAATAAAATGTTCTTTTGAATCTGAGTACCTAATTTAGTAGCTTTAACACCTTTAGTTGGTAAATCCTGTTGTAATTTCCAAAATCTATTATCTAATGTAATAGAATTGAAATTAACTGAATCATCATTTATAATGTCTTCAGGATTAGCATTTTGTGAATAAGCACCAATTTTAATACCTGATTCAAATACTACTTCATCTATAATGTTATTAGGATCTCTAGTCATCTTATTTAAGATGGTTTCTAATCCTGTACCTTTAATTGCAGAAGGAATTAATACTGCTTGTGAGTATTTTAAATATACAGGACGTCCTTGTATTAAACTTCTATATACACCTTTAACTGGTTTAGATGATAATAATTTAATTTCAGATTTATCTAATGCAGGTTGTTTAGGGTCCATAATCTTATTATAAACAGCTTCATGTTTATCTGACCATTTACCTAATCTTTCCATTAAAAATCTCCAACGTTGTGGAGTTATATAAGCTTGTGCATCAGCTTGATTAATATCTCTATAGTATTTTCTAATAGCTTCATTTTCTTCTTCAGTACCAAAATCAATTTGATCTACATATTCAGAAGATACATAATTATCTGAAATTACAGAAACATTAAATAAGTGATCATTTTCAGTTAAACCTAATCTTAAACCTTTACCATCAATATATGTGCCAGGTATACGTTTAAAATAATCTACAATATTTTTATGTTTATTAACTGCACCAGAAAATAACTTTTGAAACTCTATTTGAGCTATTGTACTATTAATAGTATAATCAGCTAACATATATAAAGTATTATTCTCATATTGTGCAGCTAAATTTTTATCTAAATTTAAAGGTTGATATTTATTATCAATAAGTCTATACTCTTGAAACTTTCTACCTTGCTTTTTAATAAATTTATCTAAAATACCAGGTATTATATTTCTAACAACTGATCTTTGTTGTTTAGATAAACCCTGTTGAGTATGTTCAAGAATAGGCATACCTTCAATTTCACCTGAATATAACATACCAGGTTTAATACGCTCATCAGTTGGTATACTAGAAAAAGTATAACTTTTAAAAGCGTTACCACCCATTCTTATAATATATCTAGTAGGATCTTCATTTGTAAGTTTATAAATTTCTTGTAAATTATTATAACCTGTTACTTTACCATCATTTAAATTATCAACTAATTCATATACAAATCCCCTACCATTAGTATGATAAAACATTAATAAATTAGAAGTATCTACGTTACCTTGTTCATCAGTAGCTTCAAGTATTTCATTTTTAGCTTCTACAGATGAGATATATTCATCTTCAAAATAATCTGTAAATATATCATATACTTCGTTAGATAAGATAATAGCATTAGTAGTTTCATTGACCCTAGTTTTAGTATCAATAAAATAATCTAATTCAATTCTAATACCTGTAGCTTTATCCGCAGGTACAGGTGTAGCATAACTAGGTAAATTATTACTTACTTTATGACCTAATACTTTATATACATCAGTTACAACATCATCAATTTTTTTAGTATTAACATTGTTAGTACCCTCAGCAGCTTTACCTTCTTCTTGAAATGTATTAGTTAAAGCTATAGATAGTTTCTTTAAACCTTCACCATTATTTTCTAATAATTTAGCAATCCATTTAGAATTCTTATGGAAAGGTACATCTAATAAATTAGCTAATTCTTGAGGATTCTGTTTCCAAATTTGAATGTTACCATTAATATGATTTAATAATGAATATTTCCATTTAGTAACGTCACCCGCCATAATAGTATCTTCTGATACATCATAATTAAAAGTACCTTCAGCTTCAGCTAATTTAGTGATAGTAGTTTCTTTAAGTTTTCCTACCTCTGTATATATTTCAAAGTAGGTGTCTTTATTTACTAATTCATCTTTAGATTCATTTAAGTTTTCAGTTAAATAATCTAATGACTGTACAATATCATCAGCTGCATCATAGAATACATCATTAGTGATAGCTTTCTTACCACCCTCACTCATAAACCATTCTAAAGAAGGTACTGATAATTTAATACCATATTGTTCTAATCTATTAATTAAAAAGAATTGTATCTTCTGTTTATTTCTAGGATCTACTTCAATATTAACTCTTTTTTTAATAGTTGTATATTGAGTAATAAACTTATCAGCAGAAGATATTAATTCTTTAATAGCATCTTCATTGATAGCAAATCCAGTTTTAGTTTCGGCAATGTATGCATCTTTAAAATACTGTGACCACTCACTTAGAATCTTATTAGATTTTTTAGCAGCTTCAGCAGCATTAAAAGCTTTTATAAAACGAGATCCTTCAAATCCACCAATCTCAGTTGTAACATGCTTATATTCAGTTAGATCTGAAAATGTATTAGCAAATTGAGTTTTAGTAGTTTCATCAGCTTCGTTTAATAACTGTACTAGTTTACGTAAATGAAATTTTTGAGTAGATATATCTTTCAATCTAGCTACAATAACATTCATTGGATCTTCTACTTGACCATTCTGATTTAAATGTTTAGATACAGAACTTAATACTGGTAACAAGTCAGTCCATACTTTATCAAATGGTACAAACTTCTGAGCGTAAAAGTACTTAGAATACATTTTCTTACCATTTTTATAATACGCAGGAAGGAACGATGTTAATAGTTTTATTCTATTACCTACATTATCTTTGTTATTAACTGTAACACTAGACTTTAAATCTAATCCTAAACTATTATTTTCTAGTTCTTCTTGAGATCTAGTATCATTAGAATCAGTTAAAGTCAAGTTTACAGATAATAAAAAGTCTTGAACATCACTTACGAAATCACCAGCCATGCTAATATAATTATCATAAGTTGTTCTTGTAGCATCTAATTCTTTTTGAGTATGATTCTTTTTACCAGAAATTCTATCTAACTCAGCTTGTTTAGTAGCTTCAAAAAATTCTGTAATATTACTTTTAATGTTAATATCTTTTAAGTTAGAAAAATCTAAGTTAAGAGCATCAACACCATACTTATCAAATATATATTTAGTTATAACGTTACCAACTTCTTTCTTAAATTCCAATGGTTCAGTTATACCTAATTGATATAATTTATCAAACTTATTAATAGGCGCATATATACGTCTACCATTTAAAGCAATAGCATAATAGTTGTCACCTTCTTTAAATAACAAAGGTTCACCAGTTTTAGGATTAACTCTTTTAATATTCTTCTTAGAATCTAAGAATTCAGATTTAGTCCAATCACCAAATTTTCTCATAAAGTTATTGCTTGTAAAGTAACCATATTGTTTACTTACAATGTCAAGTGCTTCAGGAGTATTTTTAAAATTTTGAGCATCCATCAAAAATTGAGATAATTCACTCAATTGTTCAGGATTCTTTTTGTTAATTATATTACAACTCATTATTTACAATTTATATCAATATCATCATCATTATAGTCTTGATCCCAATCTTCCATTCCATTCATTCTATCTTGTGTAGCTTCATCTGGAACTTCAATACCACCTAATATATCATCTAAATTATCTGATTCAGGTGCAGGTTGAGCTTCATTAACTTCTTTAATGCTATTTATAGTTTTATTATTTTGTTCTCTTAATAAATCTTTAATTACTTCTCTAATAGTTATTCTAGCTTGAGGTTCTTCTGTAATTTCTAAAATCTCTTGTAGTTCTTCTACAGACATACCACCATATATAACTTTACCCATTTGCAGTTGAGAGTTATCAATTACAGGTTGAGGTTCAGTTTCGTCAGAATAATCTGGTTCTGAATTTACAACATTATTTTGAGAATTACTAGTATTATTTGAATTATTTAAAGCAGCTAATTCTGCATCATATTTGGCGTTGATTTCATTAAACTCTTTTAATACTCCTTTTCCATCTCTTGCTAAGTAATTACTTGATTGATAGTTTGCAATTTCATGTTCCGAAGCTCCTCTTCTTGCTAGTTCTAATTCTCCTTCAGAAAGTACTGAATTTTCTAGCTCTTCTTGCCTTCTTGCTTCTATATCTGCTTTTTGTTGTTCTATACTTTCAGTAGAAGGAGTTTTAACGGAAGTAGCTTTAGTCAAAGCTTCAATCTCAGCATCATATTTAGCGTTAATTTCATTATAAATTTTTTCTGCTCTAAGAACGTTTAAGTCTGCTGAAATACCTTTTACATTATACCTTTCATTTAATTTTTTACCTATTTCTGCAATACTCATTCCACTTTCAGCCCATAATTTTATTAAATGTTGAGCTTCTTTATATTCTTTTTTAAGTAAAATTTCCAAGGCAGAAACTCCTAATTGCATGATACCTTGTTGCCAAAACCCATTTACACTTCCTTTAGGTTCAGTTAGATCATAAACAAAAAACCCTGTTACCCCACTTGTTGAATTACTTTTTAACTCTTCTTGCCTTCTCCTTTCTATATCATCTATTTGTGATTGATTACTATTAGAATTAGAGTTTGAACTTGTAGCATTATTACTTTTAGGATCAATGCTTACATTCATATCTAAAAATAAATTACTACCAGCAAATAATCTACCGTCTATATTAGCATCTGTATTAAGAATATTATTATCAATTAAGTATTGCTTATACTTAGTTTTATCTATATTAGTTTTACCAGCTAATGTTTTAAAAGATATTTGTTGACGTTTCTCATTAGTTAAAAAGTTTAAAATCTTAGTTTCAAATTGTTTAAGAGCTTGATAGTTTACAGTTCTATCAGGCATCTTTAAAGCTGAACCTGTTAATTTAAACTCATGTTCTGAATCAGTACCGTCATATAACATTAAGTTGAATAGTTCAGAAATTTGAATATCTTCAAATGGAATAGTAAATAATTCTATTTCTTTACTGAACTTATCTTTAATTTCATCTTGTAAACCTTCAGGTAAAACATCCATTGTTGTAGATGGTGTAACGCCTTCTTTAGCTAACTCAGATATTAAATTAAATAAAGATTTAGCTTGATCAGAATTAATTTTCTTAACATTTAATTTCAATGGAAATGTATTACCATTTGGTAAAGTTACAGACATAAATACTGAACCTTGATTAGATCTAGCATTATTAATAGTGATAGCTTTAGTCTTTTTATCACTTTCATCTTTAATATTACCTACTTTATTCATAGGCGTAAATAAATGAACGTCATCAATTGAATTAACGCCTTCTAAGCCTAAAATACTATTCTCAGGTATATTACCTTCAACTTTAGGAGATAATTGAATCTGACCATTATTCTGATGTTGTATAGTAGTACTAAGACCTTCCATAGTACCACCATTTTCATAATAAGCTTTAACTAATCTTTGTCTAAAACGTCTTTCTACTTTTTCCCAAATAGCTTTAGATTTAGTATTATCACCTTGATATTGTGATCTAAGAAAACTATAAATACCAGGCTTGAAGTTTGTTATTATAGGAAGGTGGTTTGCTATAAATACTAGATGTTTTTGAATATCAGCATTTTTCTTTACACCATTAATATGATCCATAACTTCTTTAGGATCTAACATTTCTAACAGCTTAATTGCTTTTTTAGCATTAGCTTCATTATATTCTGTATTAACGCTGAATGTAACTTTATCACCCTCTTTCTTTTCACCATTATTTACATAGTCAATATATTCTTGAGGTATATATGGAGCTACAGTACCATCTTCAAATTCTCCTACAACTTTAACTGAATTACTTTCTACTTCATAATCTTCAGCAGTATCATTTTTAGCTTGGTTATCTTCAGAAGCTTCTTTAGGTCTACCGTTATCATATTTAATACCTACCTTAGCTAATTCAGTCATCATTGGATCTGGATTACCATTATGATCACGCATTAATAAATTACCATTCTCATCAAAGTCTACAGTATACTCTTTAGTGATATCTCTAGGACCGTTTTTTCTACCAGCATAAAATATATCACCTTTTTTATATACTATATTTTTATCATTTACTTCTTTAGCGTTTTCATTAGCAGCTTCCTTTTTACTATTTTTAAGAGAAGCTATCTTTTCTTTAACACGATTAACAACACCTTTCTTACCATTCTTAGGTAAGTTTTTATCATCTTCAACTTCTTTTTGAACTTTATTAAGATCACCTTCAGTTTTAGCTTTATTAGCTTTATTCAAATGTTCATCTGCACGTCTAGCATTTTCTTCAGAAGTTTCAGCAGTTTGAACATCATCTATAACTTTCCAAGTTTTAAAACTTTCTGATAATTTTTCAGGTGTATAAATGTCATTTAAAAAACTATTAATGTTATTTATTTCTTTATCAAAAGCATCTCTTTCCTTTGTATATCTTTTATATAAAGGGTCTTTAGCTAAAATTCTATCTTGAAATACATCTATTGTAAATTCACCTTCATAGTTTTCAAATTCTTCCTGACCAAAATCAAAATTATTATATCTATCTTGAATATAATCTTGAATTCTGTCATTGAAAATATCTTTTTGTTTTAATAAACTACGTTTCTGAGCTTTTTTAACAGCATAACTATGAATAAGGTTATTGTAAAATCTATCTACTTGTTCTTTAGAAGCATCTTTAGTTTTAACATCTATAATATCTCTAAATAAATTTTGACCAGTTTGATAATCTTTTTGAATATCTCTAGCTATTTCCATTAATTCAGAAATAAATTTCTTACTATTAGTATTTAAATTAAAAGCTTCATTATAATCTTCTACACGATTTTTTAAATCATTCATAGAATTAAGCTTTCTTTCTAAAACTTCTAAACCTACTTCACCTTCTGTAATAAATGGCATGATTACATTAGCTACTAAGCTGTCTTTCATTACATTATGAATAGCTTTAGCTTGAGTTTTAGAAATATTTAAATCTTCTTTATCAATAAAATCTCCACCTAATGCATCATTAATAGTATTAATTTCATCTAATTGCTTTAAATATTTTATAAAATCATTACGTTTAGATTCATCAATTACTTTATTACCATCTTTCATTACATAAGATCCATCATCATTTTTCTTATATATATCAGTATAATTCTGTTCAAAGAAGTTTATACCCTTCTTCATTGCAGATAATATATTACTTTTATTTACTTCACTAGCTTTATCTCCTCTGTAGCCACTATAAACATTCATAGTACCACCAAATAAACCACCAAGTAAAATAGCTTTCTGACCTTCTGTAGATGAAACAACATCTAAATATGTATCAACTAAACCACCATCTTTAACACCCATGGCTCTATTAGTTTCATACTTTTCAAAAGTAGATTGCATAGCTTCTTCCCAAAAACCTTCTCTCATTAAACCTTTACCCCATTCTTGACCATAACGATTTATTTTAGCTTTAGTAGTTTCTGTAGCTATTTCATCTACAAACTTACCTTTCTTAAAAAAGTCATCAGCTTTAAAATTAGATTTGGCACCACCTAATAATATTTTATTTGTAATAAGGTTAGGTCCTAATAATACACCAACGTTTTCCCAAAATATATTTCTACCTAATTCACCTTTACGTTGTTTATATTCTTCAGCTGATATTTCACCGTTAGCTAAAGCAGTTGCCATAGTTTCTTCATAACTTCTCATAGCCCCCCCTGCTTCTGCACCAGCTTCAAAAAATGTATTAGCTAAAGTAGCATTAAGTATATCAATATTTTTAGCATTAATAGTAGTACCATTACCTAACATCTTCTGAGCATTTTCAGCAATTTCAAACATTTGCTTACCAGCTTTTTCAGTATTAGTAACAGCTTTACCACCTTTATATAAGTTCTTCATAATTTTAGAACCTATACCAAGTTTAGATAAACCAACACCAGGTACCATCATTGATGCAATATAACCTAAACCATCAGCACCTTCAGTTGCCCAGAAATCAATGCTAAACATATTATCTATGATGTTACCTTCCTGTATAGATTTTTTTACATATACAGGTAAGGCTTCATCATTAATAGTTTCATTAAAATTTTCAATAGCTCTAATCCAAGAATTATTAAATATAGTTTCAACTGCATCATCATTCATAAATGGAGCAGCAATTAAACCACCTGCCATTCCTGGCATTTTAGCAACTTCTGATAAAGTTTTTACAGCAACTCTACCTACACCTGCACCAAACTTATATACCCAAGGTTGTGTTTGAGCTTTAAGTTCATTCAAGTCTATATTACCTAAATCACTTTCTGAACCATCTAAAAATTGGCTTTCAGAAGTATTACTGAAAAAAGTATTATCTTCTAATGAAGCGTCAACACCTTCTGAATATTGTTTAAAACCTTCAGCTTCTTGACTAGCATTATCTTTATTAAATTTACTTAAATAAGATTTTACTGAACTTTTAGGTGGCTCAGGGTTTTTACTTTTTAAAAATTCTTTTATTGTATTGCTCATATTATTTACTAAATATATCCATTAAGTCATACATGTTATTATGAATAATGGCTTGATTTGTATCAGCTAAAGTTTGCAATGCTTCGTTAACTTGTTCTTCAGTAAGTTCATCTAAACTTGATACATTCATAACACGTTTGATATCTCTTTCTAAAGTATAAGCTAATTGTTGATCTAATTGCTTAACTTTACTTAAAGTGTCTTCACCTTTTAAATTATTTAATATATTATTCCAACCGATAGATTCAGAATTACCTTCACTATCTTGAGTTGTAAATTGATAAGTATTACCTACCATTGAAATATTAACTGGTTTATCTTTTACAATTTCATTAATTACATTATTACTAGAAAAATGACTTTTAATCTCATCACTTAAAGAATAATCAGTATTAGTAGTAGGTTCTACATTATGATATTTAATTCTTTGTTTACCTCTAAATTCTAAAGCTTTACCAGCAGTTCCACCTAAATCACCAAAACGTTTTAATATATAACTATCTACAGAATTGGTATATGGTGAACCAGGTGTATTTATATTATTTAAATCTACCGTTAACTGATATGCTCTACCATCCTCGTGTAAATCACTTTCTTCATTAGGTACAACTTCTAAAGTTATAGATGGATTACCTGTATAATTTTCAGAAGTATAATTTAAGAAATGTACTTTACTATTAGGATTAGCAATCATATTAAAAAACTTCTTTTGATTTTCTACAGAAGTATTTTCATTATCAAAGTACTCATCCATTACATTTTTACTAGTACCATCTCCATTTAACATTAAACCACCTGTAATACTAAATTCATTAGTTTTAGCTGTCTTCAATTGATCATGTAAATCTTTATCTATGGTAGTTCTATCAGCAGATTTTAAATTAGATAACTGATAATTAATTTGATTAGATGTAAATGTTTTAATTCTATTATTAATTAAATCATTATAATTAGCTTTCAATTGAGAACCTTGAGATGCTTTATCATATAATTCTCTAGGTAATCCAGCAGCTAATTTACCATCAGCACTTCCTCTATTACGTCTAAGTATATCAAAAGTACCATCATCATTAAAAACTGTATATAATGTACCAGGAGCTTTAAAACCTACACTACCATACTGTACAGCATCTAATAATTGCTCAGGTGTAAAATTATTAACTACTACATCTTGTTGACCATTACCTATTACAACATTAGTACGTTTACCTTGTTCAGATTCAACATCTTTAGATATACCATTTTTACCATTTAAAAACTCCATATAACCTTTACCTATAGCTGTATTAGAAGTTGCGTCAGATACAATATTATCATAATATAATTTTTGACGTCTATATTCAGCTTGAGCTTCAGGTGTATTAGTTTGTTCTAAAGAATTTAGTTTAGCTTCTAAGTCCTCTTTATTATCTATATTACCAAAAACATTATTCATAGCTCCAATAGATGATAATACATTATCAGGATCTTCTTCTACATCTTTATCTTTTGCACCATCTTTATCACCTTTAGGTGGATACATCCAGTTATAGCTTGTAGTAGGACCTTGAGTTTTAGTACTCATCATACCTCTAGCTGTAGAATTAACCATTTCATTAAATTGATCTGGTCCAATTTCCATTAAGTTCAAATAATCTCTCTTATCACCTGTAGCAAAATCTTGTTTATAACTATTAAGTAATGAAGCTACTTGAGCTATATTACTAGTTTCATAACCAGGCTTAGTATTAGTAACTTTATACATACCAGTAGTAGTATCCATTTGAATATCAGAACTAGCATCACCAATAGTAATTCCAGTTTCACCAGCAAATCTTAATACATTTTGTAAGTCACCAATTACATCATAATTATTAGGTAAATTAATTTCTCCAAACTGTGTATAGTTCCCTTCTGAATCATATGAACTAAAACCATTTAAAGCCTTATCAATAACCTTTTGAACTTTATTTAAAGGTAAACCATTTTTTAAAGCTACTTTTTTAGCCATCTCAGCTTGTTGCATAGCTTTAGTATAGTTATCTTGAATTCTACCTAACTTACCTTCTTTAGAAACATCGTATTGATAGTTATTATATAAGTTTTGAAATTCTCTCATATTAGTTCGACTAATACCGTTACTTGCAATTTCATCACTTAAATTTGACAGTTTGTCTCTATAACTATTCACAATTCCAGAAGTCATTTCATCATCACCACCTAACCTGTTTATATTATACAATTGTTTAGCTATAAGGTCTTGAGTCTTCATAGCTTCATCCTGCTTCCTTTGTTTCATCATGGGAACCATCATCATTTCTTGCATAGACATAGGGTTAACTATGTTAGGTGTGAGTTGTGTATATCTATTAGCTACTGCCATTTTGTTTACGTTTATTTAAATATTGTGATGTTACAAAGTTAAATAGATCTTCGTAACCATTAGTATTATTATTTCCTCCTAAGTAATTACCAAACTTATCATAGTCAAACATATCTTTAATAGCTTTACTTCTATGATTTTCAGTACCAATAGCTCCAATGTTTTGACCTAAAGCATTACGTAGTGCTGATCTATTAGTTTCATAAACACCTTGATTTCTAGCATTAATATCATTCTCAAGATTACTTTGATTTAAGTTTGTACTATCAACATTAAGATTAAACTGTTGACCACGTGCATCCTCACTATTATTAATCTGTTGAGCCTGAATCATTGCTTGAGATAAAGCTTTATTTGCATTTAAATTATTTGCAAGTAAACTAGATCGTAAAGCTCCTGTATCACCATTAGAAGCATTCTCTAAAGCTCTAGCAGTAGTTCTAGATTGTTGTTCAACTTGATTTTCTAATGAAGCTTCATCAATATAATTAGGTTTATATCTAGCATCTAGTCTGTCTAATCGTTCATAACTAGGTGCTTCTAAATTCATTAAATCTAAAGCTGACATAACTGCTGGTGCAAATCTCATAGCATCTGTAGCAGTATTACCTAATGATTTAAAAAAGCTTTGTGGTATACCAGGATTATTAGTGTTTGGATTAATATCATCGATGACATCCCATATAGCATTTAAACCTACTTGACCAGAATAAGTTTTATCTGAAGATGCATTAACATCTGTAACTTTAGGATTACTAGTGTTTGAATTACTGTTAGTAATTGGTTCTCCTGATAAATTTCCTAAACTAACTTGACCAGGAGATATACTTGAAAATGCATTTAAACCTACTGGACCAGGAGATATATTTGAAAATGCATTAACACCTGTAACTTTAGGATTAATATTATCGATGTCATCCCATATAGTATTTAAACCTACTTGACCACCATCTGCAAAATCAGTTTGATTATATTTACTGTTAGCTATAAATGCAGCATTTTTATTTGCAATACTAGCATCTTTTCTAGCTTTACTACCACCAATTAATCCTGCAACACCACCTATCACGGCACCACCTGCTGCCCCTAAAGGTCCTAATGCTGCACCTGCTGATGCACCTTGTATAGCAGAGTTAGCTATAGTACCACCCATTGGAGCAGCTTGTTGAGTACCCGACATACCAGATGTATCAATACCATTATTACCAAAAGCTGTATTAACCGCATTAAGCATTCCTCCTGCTGCACCGACTACACCTTGAGTAGTAATACCACTAGCTTGATCTACATTACCACCTAAAAACATTTGATTATTAGGTGTTTCAGATTTAGGTTCTTTTTGAGATTTAATATATTCTTGAGCGTTTCTTAATCTTTCTAAAAGAGCATACATAGTATCTTTAGATACTTGGTCATCCCTGTCTTTAAATTTACTTTTAATAGCTTCACTAGCTTCAGCAAAACTTTTACCTTTTATATATTTAGGAAGATTAAACTTTTCAATTAATGTTTTATTATCTTTCATATTAATGTTTATTTACGTTTTCCTCTAGGTACGTGTCTATAAGCTATTTGCATACCAGGATTCATATCATGTAAGTATGGTAATAGTTGTTTCATACTTTCCATACTATGTGGATTATTAATTGTAGGTATTAATTCGTTAGTACCATTAATAGTATTACCTTGTTTAAAATAACCTACATCTTTATATTTACCAAAGTTAATAGGATTAGGATTTGTTCTAGATCCATCAGTTGGTATAGTTTCAAATAACCTATTAGCTGTATCTACATTGAAATCAATTCCAGTTGTATTATTAACATCTTTAGTAAGTTTATCATCAGGACAAGGTGGTTCACCAGGTCCTCCACAATTACCAGTAATAAATCCACCATCAGCAAATGCAGTATCATCTTTACTAGACTTTTCCATATTAGTATCTATACCGAACCTATCACTAAATACATATTTACCTTCTTTGAAATCAAATGTTGTTTCATTTTGTTCAGTAGTATTCATACCACCTTTATTATTTATACCGAGGGGAATACCGCCATTAGGGTTTTGCTCATGGCTACCACCAGTATTAAACTTATTAAACTCACCCATAATAGATTGTCCATTTGTGTCTCCACCAAACGCTAGTTTATTTTGAGTTACATAGTTTTGTATATAATCTAAATATCCTTCTTCCTGTGGTGGAGCATCAGCTTGTTGAGGTTGATTACCATTAGGTTGACCCTCTGGTAAATCTACTACCCCAATTCCGCTAGATGGTGAATAAAAATTTGATTGATCTTGTGTATAAGAAATATCTGATTGAGATAAATCAGGTTGTTTCAATGATTCAAATTGAAATGGTTGTTGAGTAGCTGTATTATCTACTTGTATATTATTTCTTTCCTGAGTATTATTTAATGTCTGCTTTTTAACATCAGCAAAATTATTGTCAGAATTATAAGCATATTTTTCATCTAATGTTGAAATGGATTTTTTAAATTTATCAATAGCAGCTTGTCTACGTTCTTGATCACCACCATGTCCTATCCACCAGTGGTCTGCCCATATATCACTAGCTGTTAATTTACCAGTAACATAATCAGATAAGTCTAAACCACCTTTCATTCTTAAATCACTAAGAAATAAAACATCTTGTTGATCTCTAGTTAATTTAGATGCATCACCTGTACCATTATCAATTATATTTGAAATATATTCAGGAGTGTCCCAACCTTTCATTTCAAAATAATTCTTAGCGCGTACAGCAGAAGTATATATTCTATTACTTCCAGTACCATCACCTTCAAATTGATATACACCTCTACCAGGACCCCCACCATATTGTTTTATAGTGGGATCCATAGTATGAGCCGATTCATGCCAAGCAATTTTACTCATAAGACTTTTATACTGAGCTTCAGTACCGCCTTTATCTTCTATAATCCCATTTAAAACTTTTTGGGATATTTTTGTTTTTTTATCGTCAGCCATATTAATTATTTATACAAATATACTAAATTTATATACCCTTAGTCAAGTATTGTATATAATATTAATAATTACACCGTATAGTGAATTATAATATCATGTAAAATAAATTTACCATTGTTTGCGTTATCTAATTCTAATTTTAAAAATATATAAGGATTTCTTATTCTATCTCTACTGTTAGAGTTTCTAGGTATCTGTGCACGCCAATCTCTAAACTTTCTTCTAATATTTTTATTATATACTAAAGGAATTTTACCACTATCTTGATATTCATTCCAAGCTTGTATAGAAGTCAGTGTAGATTTAGGTTGATCTATATCATTAATATAAAATTCAGATTTATATTCAATGTTATTAAATACACAATCTAGATCACTCTCAGGGTTAACCATTAAAGTAATACTACTAGGGTATACCTGACCATAAAAATTATTATACTCACCATCATATTGTTTGTATAATTTATTTATATCTGGATGACTAGTAATAAACTTATTACCATGAGATAAATACATACTAGGTTTATAATCATAAAATGCTGTAAACATTTGTACCATCTCATTAAATGCTAATGTAAAACTTTCATCTTGTAAGAAAGTCATATACATTTCATTATTGGTTAAATCATAACCAGCTGATACACCAGTCTTCAGTAATGGATTATCCTTTTTAATAATATTAGTATTTACATTATTTATAAAGTATGTATGTAAACCTTTAGTATCTGTTATACCTTCTATGTTATTATTAAACCTACAGATAGCTCTATTAAGCGTGTCATAGTAATAAAAAGTACTAGGTGTCGATATAATACTTTGTTTATTTAAAGTACCAGAATCAGTGCTTATATACTTAAAATCATATAGTTTATCACCTTTACCTAATTCTAATGTTATACCATCTTGACCAGCTACTTGAACGTTAGGATTAATATTAACTAATGCTACAGCTCTATCTTGTAATGTAAATATATTATCTTTAAAATTTACTACACCATTAATAGGTCCATATTTACCATCTAATTCCATAGTCTCATTAACTAATATGTCAGTCCAACTATCTATAGATTCATTAGGTATTTTAGTTTTAGTAGCTTGTATTCTAGTATCAAAATTATTAATACGTCTAAATGTAGATGACTCACCAGTTGTAGTAATCAAATTAGATTGTTGACTATATACTTCATTGTATTTATGATAATCTACATATTGAGGCTGGAAATCATTATCCCATGCATTTATAGAAGTATCGTTACGATTGGATAAATCTACAGAAGTTTCTAGCTTAACTTTAATGATTTCAGTTAACTGATTAATATTATATTGATAAGTTTCAGTATCAGTTTTATTTATTCTAGTAAATTGAAACTCTCCAATAAATGTATCACCTAATCCAGCACTAACATAACCTGTATCTAATTTAGAATAATCACCTGTTTCAGTATAAGTAGTTCTTTGCTTATCTTCATAAGAGTTTCCTCCATATATATTACTAGTATAAATCTGAGCTCTATCCATTTTAATTTCATAAAGCATTTGACCATCTTTATTGAAACTACTATAAATGTCATCATGTTTAGTTCTATTAGCAGCACCAGCTGTACCTTGCCCTAAAACTAATGTAGCACACTTAGCACCCCATGAATTAACACTTACAATTGGGTCCTGATCAACCTTATACTCATCATCACCATCTGTAATAATACCTTCTAATGAATTATTATATTCAAACTTAGAATCACTATTATATAAAGTTCTACCTTGACCACGTTCAGTTATTTCTGGTCTACCATATACAGTATATTCATTACCAGTATAATCTTCATAATCTAAATACTCTCTATAATATTGTGAATATAAAGTTACGTCTTTACCATTATCACCTTCATTAGTATTAGATATTAAACCTCTAGAAGTTATACTACCTCTACTACCTACAATTTCATTATAGTTAGCATTAGAAGCATGTGGACTTAGTGTATTACTAACTTTAACTTCATCAGTAACTCGTCTATCGCTAACTTTACGTCTTTGATGCCATGATGCATTAACTGTATTATTAAGGAAACCTACTGGTTGAAATTTAAGACCTGATCTAAACGTAATATTATTAAATATAATTTCAGGTGAATATAATTGATACATTGCGTTATACTGAAATGTTAAACCTGACTTTTGTGTAGAGTCATGCTGTAATTCAGTCATAGCGTTATATGTATCATCATCATTACGTATATTATTAGGATCACCATCTTCAAATTGCATATACTGTAAATGATCAAACTTTTGTAAAGGTTCAATAGTTACATTAGATCTTAAAATAAAATTAGGTCTTTTAACTGAGTTATCAGCTTTAATAATTCTATCTTGTAATGACATGTTAGCTTCTTCTGAAGCAAAGTTAAACATCATAGATCCAGCTATACCTTGTGCTAAAATAGTTTTATCATTTTGAGTACGTACAGCTCTTACAATTCTATATCCTACAGGTTTATTATCATCTGAATCAAATTGATAAGTATTTAACCAAGTAAAGAATTCAGGTTTAAGTTGAAATTCTACAGTATTAAAATTACCTTCTAAGTTACCTTTAGGCATTCTATAATCACATGACCATTTAGGTTCAGACTTTTGTCCATATTTATTAAAAAGGATTATACCAAATCTATAAATTTCATTATCTTTATAATATTTATCTCTAGGATTAGAAGTTTGAGTAACTCTCATTTTAAGATACTTACCTTCACTACCTAAAGTAATACCATCAGATTGATATTTATTAACTGAATAATTTATATTTACTGCATCATTATTTAAAGGTACTGAATATGTATTTTTATTTACTGTAAAATATTCACCCCTTATAGCTCCTGCATTACTTACTGTAACATTATTATAAATTGTACAATTACCTATAGAATCAAAACTATAAGTTCTTAAATCTAATTCTTCTGGAATATCAAAAACTTTAGATTTAATATTGAACATAAAAAGAGTATTATCTTTAGATTCAATATGTTGAGGAACTAAAGGATCACTTCCTAAAAATATAAATTCTTCTAAACTAAGTTCTTCTATATTAGAACCATCATCGTATATTGTAATATAATCCTTATTAAGTTCTCTTTCTTCAATTAAACTAATTGACGGAGATTGATTATAAGAAGTATATTTAATTGCATATATTCTTATATAATCGTATGTAGTATCTATATCATTAATTTTAACTACAGGTGTAGAACTAACTACTTCATTGACATCCCCTCCCCCAGTATCTCCATTTTTACCTAATGGTTGTAGAGGTGATAGAGGGCTAATCTTAGTTTGAGATCCATTTAAATTAAATAGATTATAAGCATATTGAACCATACCAGCAGTATGAATACCACCAGACTGAACATCTGTTACAATAGGTTGTGACATTTCAATATTTCCTACAAAATTTAAATTACTTACACTAACATTTATTAAAGCTGTGTTACCTTCAATATTACCATGTCTGATATTTAAATTTCTAATTTGATGAAAACCATCTACCCAGTATATCTTTTGAATATTCTCATTCTCATAATTAAATAATACATCAATGATTCTAGTTTTAGTAAAACCTAGATTTCTTATATATAGTAAATTTAATTCATATACATTTTCATCTACATCATCAAATATAACTTCCCATATACAATCAAAGTTATTTGAATCTGTACTAAATAAAACAAAACCATTTCTAATATTAACATGACTAATCAACTCTTGAACACCTGAAGTATTAGATATATCACCGTTTGTAAGTTGGGATTGTAAATCTGAATCACTTGAAAAACTTAAATTCTTAGTTCCGTATGTAATATTATAATTAGTAATAGTTGGACTAGGTAATTCTATAATTAATTTATTACCTTTTTCATTAGTTAATGAACCTGTACTTTGAGTATCAGTAGATACTATTCTAATATTTTTACCCTCATAATAAAATTGACCAGGATGTTTATATTTAGATATATCCTGATTCATACCGTTAAAAGGTAATTTAGTTGCTTTGTTCATATTATCCGTTGTTTACACCTCTAACAATTTCTTTGTTTGTAAAGTTTTTATAACCTTGTGCATGAAATGTGCTATTAGGTATTAATCGTATTAAACCATTTTTTAAAGATTCTATTTGATCTGGTGATGGCATATTTAAAGAATTTCTACCAGCTTCAACATAAAAATAATATTGTTGTTTAATTTCCTGAAAGATATCTTTCGGTACATCTTTTCTAAAATAAGCAGGTTCAGCATATTGCCATAGTATAAAATACTTTAAACCTTCTTTAACCATCTCATCATCTGGAATCATAGGTAAGCCATCTTCATCACACATGATAGCTTTATAACTCATTTGAATTCTACCTTCTGAAAATGAAGTAGTTATTTTATTAGCATTAATCATATAAGTAAAATCATCATAAGGATCACACTTATCTTCAGTATCTTCACAATGATAATAAGGATGATATATATCAGATGCGTACTTCATTGATATATAAGGTCTATTATAATACACATCATTCATTTCATCAAATAAATCATCTGTGGAAATACGTGTCCCCTTTATATATAATAAATCAGCTGGCAGTTCACCTTTATGATTCTTAATATGTATGTCTTCTACTTTATCTTTTAATGCAACAATGCTACCCATTCGTTTTAAATATGAATTTAAGTAGTAAGCTATATCATACAGATCTATATTTTCCATAAAAGGATATTTATATATATCTGATAAAATAGATTTAATTGATTGATATTTTCCGTTAAACATAGTTACGTTCTTTTATATAATAAAACACTATCAAATTTAGATTTAGAATAATCATTTATTCTATCATTAATCTTTCTAGAAAAAGCTCTAGCTGTATCAAAGTAGAAAGCCATTTTGTTTTTATAATTACCCTTAGCTTTCTTATAATATACTCTAAATACATAACCATTAGTATGTGAATTAGTATGTTTAATTACAATCTTTTTAGCTTTAGCCTCAGGATCATTTTTCCATAACTTTAAAGTTTTACCCCAATCAGCTGGTGCATTATTAATAACTTCACCATTAACTATCTTAGGTTCACGCTTTTCTTTCCTAATACCTAATTCACCAATCCTAGCAGGAATCATATAATCTATTGGTGAATCTATAATTAAATCTCTAATAAATAAATTCATTTCAGAAACTATATCTGAATAAGTAGTTCTATCAACTTTAAATTTATTATTCTTGTTATACCATCTATGGTAATCTCTCATACCATAATCTGTTTTTAATTTACCTTGCCCTCTCTTAATCGTCATTAGAATTATTATTTTTATCTTCAGGTAATTGTTCTCTGTTAACTAAATCCTGTAAGATCTCAGCTCTAATAGTATTAATTAAAAATCCTTGTAATGGATATTCCTCATTACTATAACAACCTCCTTCATCAGAAAAATCTTTAACTTCATCTGGATCCTCAAATACACCCATTACAGTAATCGTTTCAATGAGTTTATAGCTATCATCTTTAGCTATTAGATATATGTATCCATCTGTATCTTGAAATGCAAATATACCGTCTGCAAATGGCTTATGAAGTATACTAGAAGTTTGTTCAGTATTGATAATTTTAAAACCTGATTCTAAATAACTATTTGGACCTACAAATAATAGCATATCTCTAGATCTAACATCTAATAATTTAGGTAACGGTTTTTCACTTTTAAGTATTCTTTTACATGACAAACTTATACCACATCTTTCAGGTGTACTTTCTATCATATTAATACATACTTTTTGTCTAATAGAATTATCTATTTTTCTAGTACGATCATTTAAAAGTTGTCTTAAATAAAAAGATCTTTTAATCTGCCAAAGATAACCTATATATCTATCTGAATATTCATTATCATCTGAATACTGTTTAGCATATTCTTTTATATCGTATATTAATTCTTTTTTAGTTGCCATATTAAAAAAATAAACCCACCCAACGTGAATTAGGTGGGTGTTTAAATTTATATAATTGTTTTCAAATATTCCCTGTAACTTATAAAATATTTCTTACCACATTTAGTACATTGCATTAATGCTTTTAACATACCTCCTTTAGTAGAAACTCTATCAATTAGTTTAGCACCTACATGTCCACAGTTAGGACAAGATGATCTAGGATTACCATTAAGAACACCATGGTGAACTTTATTTTCTGAATATTGTGATAATTTGTGATATACTTCTTCTGTAAGCATTACATCTTTCTCACAATACTTAACCATAAGATTAAATGATTTTTCATAATCTTTTTTATTACCTATGTTAAGCTTATCATATAATACAATATCATCCCACATCTGCATACCTGTATGATTAAGTTTTCCACCTAATCCTAATTGAGTAGCAATAGTATTTAATCTATTGTCATTGAATATAAAGTGCTTCTTAGCTATCTTCAATGTATCATCACTATAATACTTAGGTAAGGCTGGTATACCATGTTGAATAGCTCTAGTTAAAAGAAACTTAGTATCATATCTATCTATATTATGACCTACTAATTCATCAGCTTCTTGCATAACTTTAAGAAACTTTTTAACTAATTTCTTATCATCACCTTTATCCCATTTTAAAGTATGAACTTTATCTTCACCTTCCCATTTATAACTTACGCAAATAATAGCTCTTGGTATAATTACATCAGAACTATTGATTACACATTTATATCCTGTTCTCCAAAACTTACCTATGTTATATGAAGTTTCAATATCATAAAAAAGTCTTTTAATAGTAGGGTTATGATTAATAGTACTAGCGTCTACAAACTTATTTACAGTTCTTATAGCTAATCTGATATCATCATCTGATAATTCAGTAGTATCATAACCTTTATTTTCTAATACACTTCTTAATCTATTAGCACCTTCTTTTAAATAACCAGGTGTATTTACTAGAAATTTTTTAATGTCTTCTATCATCTATATAAAATTTTTATAAATATAATAAATAAAATGATAATAATCAAATTTATTTTTATTATATGTTATAATATTAGAATCTAAATCCATAACCTATCCATCCGTAATCCAAGTTATTATAAAAATCACGCTCATAACCTACTGAGATTACTTTGTCCTTTTTATTAATAAAGAGGACAGATGCTTTAGCTTTTGGTTCTATAGTGTTTATAGGATTACCTGCTTCTAACATAAAAAACTTTTTGTTAACTTTAGGAGTTTCTACTACAGTTTTTATTACAGTATCTATAGGAATAGTATAAGGTTTAGTTTTATAACTTACATTTTGTTTAATAATTTCACCTCTAGTCTTTGTATATACATTAATAGTTTGAAAAGTATCTTCAAATTTTTCATTATAATCTCTCTCTGTAATAGCATCAATAAATATATGCAGTTGTTCAATAGAATCCTGAGCTTTCAAGTACATATTTTTTAAACTAGAATTAACTGGACTTTCTACAGCATAAGGTACAGGTTTTTCAATAGTATCATGTACAAAATCTTTAACTGGAACAGGTACTTCAATTTCAACTGGAACTTCTACTTCAACAGTTTCTTTCTCACCACATCCTTTAGTCATAAATAATATAATAATAACTAAACCTACTATAGTCCATGTTTTAATGTCTATAGATTTCAAAAATTGTTTTATTTTATTAAAGTCTATCATAATCTTGTAAATAATTCATTATGCCTATAAAAAATTGAATAGCTAAATTCTTTTGAAATATAGGATCACTTAATAATTTAAATTCTTCATAGTTATCAAAGAAACCGCATTCTAGTAATACTGCTGGACATAAAGATTTCCTTAAAACATAAAAGTCAGATTCTTTATCTTTATCACCATCTGTATAATCAAATCGTAATTTTTTATTAATACTATTATATAATAATTCAACTTGAGTAGCAATTGATTCAGCTAATATATCTGATTCAGTATTTCCATTAGTTGTAAATAATTCAAAACCTGTACCACCTCCTGCATTACAATGAATAGATATAAATAAAGTTTCATCTTTAGGGTATTTATTAGTTATTTTAACTCTTTCATTTAATAATACATCTTCAGGATTATCATAATGTACAGTAAGTATTGTTTCAAATTCAGGTTGATTATCTAACATTTCAAATAATTCTTTACCTATTTCTCTATTAAGCTTACCTTCATATGCTACTTCATTATTAGGAAATGTAAACATTTTAGCAGGAGCAGTAGTATAGATACCATTAGCATCTATACCACCATGTCCAAAATCTAATACTATATATTTAACTTTTTTCATATATTTATTTTTTTATATATAATTTCATTATCTTAATTATTCATAGTTTCAATCTCTGCTATAAAATCAGTAATTTTATTTAATTCTTGTAATGGATACTCAGTAGCCTGTGCGGTAGCCTTATCTACATCGTCAACTATAAAAGATGAGCTACCTATGATTGTGGTATTTTCAGTTGCTAAGTGAACTGATTTAATCTTAATTCCGTCGTGTATTATAATTATTCTCATGGTGTATAGATGTTTTTGCCGTTACCAGCTTCATTTAAAACAGTAACAGTCATGTTATATTGATTTACTAGCACATATATAGCCTGCATTGGGCTTGTTGGTGTTCCATTAGCTGACCCTTGAATGTAACCTGTAGGTGCTTCATAGGTTCCAGAAGGTCTAGGATTAGTGTTAAGATTTAAGTTTGTATCTACTAACTCATAGTTCAAACCTCTTAAGTATGTGCTACCCGTCATAGCATTAGTGGATTCTACGACAGAATAGAAATTTTCAACGTGAGTATCTATTCTACTTTGAGTTTGCCAAGACCAAGACTGAAAACGATTTAAATTTAGTGTGCCAAACCAAGTAGGTACAGTTACTTCTAAATCTGTATTTTTTGAAAGTTGTAAATGTGATAAGGAATTAGGTAAAGGGTTACTACCGTAAAACTTTAACTGTGGGAAATCCTGCCCATTTCCAAAATCACCAAAATAAAAACTATTTAAAGCTGATAAATTGCCTAAAAAAGAAGGTAATGATCCTCCAAAATCATCCCCTCGACCCAATATTACTAATGTTATAGTGGTGTTTATTTCAGTTGTTATAATATCCAAGTTAAAACCATTAGATACACCGTTAAAGCTTGTTATAGAAGAATCTTCTAAAACTCTAACAATTTCTGAATCAGGTAAACTTGTTGAGTTAGCGATAGATAAACTACCTTTCCAGTTAGATAGATTATTAGAGAATAAAAAGCCTGATGTATTTTGATTCGAAAAACTAATTTCCCCAGTAATATCCTTATGGAAATCTGGTATTCGTGTGTCTATTTTTGTACTAGATAAATCAAACCCGTTTAAATTAGGTAACTCATTGGAAAAGAATCTATCTAGTTTAGACTCTGAATTTGTTCCGCTAAGAGTTACTGCATTGTTAAGGTTTACGTATTCTAGGCTGTTTGAATTCAATATAAATTCTGGTATACCTACAGAAAATGAAAAACCTAATCCTCCTAAAGTTAAATTTTTACAAAAAACTTTATCGAAATCAGTTCCTAAACTATCCATACTTTCTGGTCTAAATATTGTCAAGGTATCTAGGTTTCTAAATCTACCAATCGTACTTGGTAATTCTCCTAATAACCCAGTATATCTTAAATTAAAAATTAATAAATCTTGGAACCTTGGAAATCTAATTTTTATTTTTCTAGTAACAGGATAGTTATCATCAATAGGAACGCTTGGGTCAATATCATCAAAAAAATATATAGGGTAGTTATACTGTCCAGTTTCACTATAATCTGCCCTTGTAGGATTTGGTGGTAGTTTATTATTTGCTTTTTTAGCCAACCTTATCTTAAAGTCTGTGTTTTCTATAAAAGGATATTCATACTCCCCTGTACCGTCTGCGTAGTCTATAAATATTGAGCCAGATTTTCCGAAAATATTGGTACATTCAAAAACAGAAGATGCGAAATTGTAGTTACCACTTAGAGAAGGAAAATGCGTTCCATTTACCTCTAATTCTAAAATCAAACTTCCTGTATTTCTACATAAAAAAATTCTGTTACCTACTTCAACTAAATCATTATTAGTTGTAGGAAATCTATCTATACTATTAATTGAAACTGCCATTATATTACAGGTAAAATTTGCCAGCCATTAGTATTGTGAAATACAAACCAGTCGTTATCATCATCGCTCATCTTTTCATACCTAACGTAGCCATTAGAAGTGTTTCTACAGATAATTTCAGAACCTTGAACATAGCCATTAGCCGTGGTGTACCCTTGCGTGTTTAGATCACTGCTGGTGAGGTACTCTGATGTTGTTTCATCAAATTCTTTACCTATCATAATAGCTCTTGAAGTATCGTCTTTCAATACAACTTGCTCTTCACCTGTATTCTTTAGATATGTAGCGTCTCTACTCCCCTCTAGTACTGTTCCCGGTGTTGTGCCGAAATTCTTATTGAACGCCAAGTTTTTAGCAAATGTTGGCTCGTAAGCACTTAAAGCGCTGGTAAGCGCAAAATCAGGTACTCCCGTAATTTTTGAAAAAGCTAATGATGTAATCCAAGATGGATTATCATATAATGTATCTAGTTTAGGATAGAATGCTTCATAATCAGATTCATTAGCAATTACATTACCATTTCTACCAAATACTGTAAATACAGCATCAGAGTTATCTACTTTAGACCAAGCTACACCATCAGATATAATCCAGTCACCAGCTTTAAAATCTGTATTAGGTACATTAGCATAACCATGTCCACTAGCAACATCTGTATTGGCAATATAGTACCATCCTTTATTACTACTATTTGGTGCAGGGATAGTAGGTGTATTACTAGATGCATCCCAAGTTCCTTCATATGATACTTGACCAAGAATAGAATCAGGTAAATAAGACTCATCTACTTTACCACTACTGTTAAGAGGTGCTATACCACTTGATTGCCCAATTGCAGATGATAGTGCAAAATCATTAGCAGGTCTATAAGAACCACCGCCTAATAGTACATCATTGTTACCATTAGATGAAATATGAATAAAGCCATTAGCACTAACTTCATTTGTAATTGTAGCACTATCAGCATCTAAATAACCTTGTAATATAGTATTAACAGCTTGTATATCACCTGTTGCAGATGATAAACTACTAGAGAATGTTATTTCATCAAAGTTAACTTGACCTTCTACAGTTTGAGCTGTTTCACCAGTAAGCTTTAAATATTCACCTACTAATTGATTATCTACAAAAGCTTCAGTAGCTATTGCATTCCAACCATCCCATGCAGAACCATTTTTTAAATTTAAAAATAGTTTTCTATTATTCTCAAAAGTATCAGTTGATGAAAATAAAGCAAAGTCTCCATAACCTTTCATTAAAAGCATAGAACCATTACTATTAGCTCCACTACTCAATCCATAATTATAACCACCGTTAGTATTTATAACAGACCATAAACCATTAGGTAATTCATCTGACACTACTTGAAAATCAGAAGTAACATATGTTTTTTGACCTAAACTATTAAGTGTAGCTCCATTTCCTCTATCAATATTAACTTCACCAGCTTTAGTATCATCTACGTATAAATTTTGTATATACTGAGATATATCTATTTTAATAGTAGTAGCATCATCTCTTTGTAATACAATATTTTGGAAGTCACTTGAAGCTTCATTACCATCGTAATAACCACTAATTATTCTAGCTAAATTAGTATCATCATAAAACCTGTCAAGATTATCACTATATATAATAGAATTATCTTTTTTAAATATTAAAACATCATCAATTATTTCTAAATCATAATTTGATGAAAAAGATTCTAAAGGTATATCATTAACTGTACCCTCACTAGAATTAATATATGTTTGATCAGGATTAAAAAGTAATACTGAATCACTGTAAGCTGTACCAACATATCTAACTCCATAATTCAAATTTGAATCTGAGTATAAAGTAGATGTTACTTTACCTGGTAAATTAGAAACATAATATTTAGACCCTGATACTAAAATATCAGCATTAAAATCATGATATCCATAAGTAAGCATGTCAATAGTGTCATCAGCTTGACCAGAAGATAAAGCTAGTCTTAATTCAGTTTTATACTTAGTAGGATTGCTTGCTTGAGCTTTATAATATTTACCATTATTAGATAAATATACTAAATCACCAACAGCAACAGGTTCTCCAATTATATTTTGAGAATCTATTACCTTAGCACTTATATTTATATTAAAGTTTGCCATTTATATTTTATTTTAACAGTTTCCTGCACCATGCATTCTACTGAAATCTATTTGATCTATAGGGTTGTTATTTTGATCTCTAACTATTATATAAACATAACTAGTATATTCTTGTGTTAATTCAGCAGCATCAATTCTTATTGCAAAATTAGTATTACTTGTTATATAATGAATAACATCTTGAGTAATGATTATATCTGCTATATCAATTGGAGTGTTATAAATTGCATTTACAGCAAAATCACTTAATACTTGAACTGAATATTCTTGTCCTAATGGTACATTTACAGTAAATATATAGTCACTATAACAATTGTTAGATTCTTCTTTATCTACAACAAGTATTTCAGGTGAAGGATTATTTCTACAATTTACTAAATTAGATACAATACCTTGATTTGATACATTAAATGTTATATTTCTAATTTTCAACTCATCGTTAGAATCTAAATATCTCATTTTATAAGTATCGTTATTTCCTATATAAGGAGTTGTTAAATTAGAATCAGAATATATAATATCTCCATTTTGAGGTATATATGTAGTTATGTTAGTATCATTGATGTATACAGTGTCCCAATTTGAAGGATCTATTAAACAGCTTCCAGTTCCAATATCAATAGTTTGAGATTGTACATTTTGAGGTACACAAGGTTCAGCTTGTACTTTATCATGTGTATATTGTACTTCATTTGATATTATAGTTGTATTCCTTAATATACAAGTAGCTTGAGCTGTTATAGTAAAATTTAAAGTATCAGTAACATTATATGTATATACTATAGTATTTTCAGTTTCTGTAATTAAAGAAGGGTCTAATATCAATTGTTTAGAACCTATAAATACTTTATAATTATTTAAATCTATATTTTTATTTACAGTTATTTCAAATTGACATTCTTCCGTTTTAGCTACACTTATAATCAAATCAGGGCATACATAAGGTTTATATGTTAAATTAAAGTTTGCCATATTATTCTACAAATTGTCCAGAACCAGCATCAGCTATTGAAAATGTAAAGTTTTCTATATCTCCATCTGTATCTGCCTGATCTGGAACATAAGTTAACAATCCACTATCTATATCTGAAAATGATATAATTTGATTAACAATTACATTACTACCATTTAATTGTATTAAACCATCTTGAGGTAATGTTAATATCTTTAAATTAAGAGCAGCATCACCTTCAGGGTCACTATATGGAGGAGTTGTTTGTGTTGTAAACATATCTCTAGTAAATACTAGTGTTTCTCCATAATCTATAGTAGCTGACCCATCTCCTACTTCTGTAGGTGGTTCATTTTCAGCTTCTAACTTATTTATTATAACAGTACCTATTTCAGAAGAAAATGTACTAGATCCTACATCAGATAATGTAAAAGTAAAATTAGTTGTATAACTATTATTATTACTATCATTAGGATCATATTCTAATAAATTAACATTAGCTGAATCTATAATATCATTTACATTAACAGCTAGACTATTGTATAATAAAGTACCTTCGTTTGGTAAAGTTAATATTTGTAATTGTTCTACTATATCACCTTCTGGGTCAGAGTATTGAGGTATAGTATTAGTTGTAAAATCATTTAAAGAAAAAGTATAACTTTGTTCATGAATTACATTTAAAGTTAAATCACCTATTTGATTAGGAGGATTATTAATTTTTTCATTAGTTGTTATTGTAAATGTAGCCATTATATTGCTGTTAAATTAACTATATTCCATTGAGTTCCATCATAAAATTCTAGTCTATTACTTTCTTCTGAGTTAGAAATAAACATTCCTGCGCTAGCATTAGTTATAGTAGATTTTGCTATTGGATGAAATTTTGCAGCCCCACTTCTATAAACAGTAAAACCATCTCTACGTGTAACATTTGTATCCCCTACACCTACATTAAAGATTCTATCGTTTAAATCATTATTTGATGTATAATCAGTAGAATTCCTTCCTATTGTGCATTCTCCAATAGATCTAGCTTCATTACCTTGCCCTAATGCTATAGATGAATCACCTGATGCTATAACCCTTGTACCAAATGCAAAAGAATAACTGTTTTGAGCTTCAGCATCTCTTCCCATAGCAAATGAGCTAACGCCAGAAGCTAGAGAATTACCGTTGTTAGGTGATCCAAAAGCAAAAGATCCATTACCTGAAGCTTCTATTCTACTTCCTGATAAAGTTACAGACCCGCCTGCAAAAGATCCAGTACCTGATGCAATAATTTTATCAGAGTTATTATGAGCATAACCTATAGTGAAAGATGCTGTTCCTGTTGCTCTTCCTCCATATCCTAATGTAGCTCCTACAAAACCAGACGCAATTGATTGATAACCCATTGCCGTAGAGTTGTTACCTGAAGCTTCAGTATTATACCCTGCTGCAAATGAGTTATTTCCCGTAGCTCCATTAATTGTAGATGAGCTAATACTATGTGAAAAATCTACAGAATTTGTACCTATAGATCCATAATTAGTTTCAGTTTTACCTATAAGCCTCCAACCTGTATTACCATCTTCTGTAATGAATTCTAATCCAGATGGTATAGGTCTAGCATATAATTCTGTAAAATTATCTTCTGCTTTTTTTAAAGCATCATGTACAAAATCCCCTGTATTTGAATCACCTCTTGTTCCTAAATCTATATTTTGTTGTGCCATTATATTTCTGATATTTTATATTCTAATGATCCTATTCTTAAATTAGTTGTACCAGCTTGAATAAAATCATCAGATGCTTTAAATGGTATAGAAGGTTCTATTCCACTTCTATTTGTTATATTAAATATTGCCATTATTGTACCCATATTTGAGAACCTTCATCTCTAGCACTAAAATTAAACACATCAGAACTAATAGTATCTTGATTAGGACCTATATGTGTAAATTCATTATTAGATAATTGTTCTCTAGTTATTATTGTTCCTTCTGATATTTCAGACCCATTTAAATAAAATGTACCTAAATTTGAATCAGATATTAAATCTATACGTATAGCATCAATTAAATCATTTTCAGGATCACTATATGGAGGTGCCAATTGACTAGTAAACATATCAAGAGTAAGGATTGTTTCTATTCTATTATCTACATAAATAGTATTATCACCAATTGTTGCAGGTTGATTTATAGTTTCAGCTAAACCTATTATAGTATTACTAGCTAAATTAGTAGATTGGTTATTATTTAAAATTCTAAAATTAAGATTTTCATTAAAAGATATATCATTTATTCTAGTATATACTAAATTATTTATTTCTGTTTCAGTTAATATTACAGTACCAGTAAGTGATTCACCATTTAATGTATATTCACCATATACAGATTCTAAATATAATTTTACATAACTTATAGTGTTACCATTATAATTATTATTAAAATCATTAATCGAAAATTGATATTCTTCATTATAGTTTAAATTTATATTTGTACCTGAAACAGATAAATCTAATTCATCATTAGTATTACCTGCTACATTTATACTTATTTTATAATTACATAACTCATTAGAATATTTATATATTAATGAATTAAGTAATGATCTTAATTGTTTTTTTTCTGTTATATATAAACTATAATCTTTATCTACAGTATTTAAAAACTTTAATTGTTCATTAACTAATTGATATAATGCTAAAGGTAATAAATTTAATTTACCTGTCATTTTAGCATTATTAATAGATTTATTTGAACTTGATATTATTACTGAATTCATATTTATTATTGTTAAAGTGGTAATTCCTCATCTTTAGTAAAACTAAAATAATTAGAACCTTCCTTAGTATTATATTCACCACAAGATTTACAATCATCAGAACAATATTTATTTAAACTATTAATTATGTTAATAGATTCAAGTAAATATCCTTCATTTATAGTTATTAATAATGATTCTAAAAGTGTATTAGCATTGATTATACTAGGTGATATTGTTTTTAAACAATCATCACATAATGATAATTTTAATACTTTATTCAAAATACATTCTTTATATCTAACAAATGAATATTGAATTTCTGTAGTTAACGCCTCACCTTGTTCTACTTCTAATATATAAATACCATCTAAATAAGATTGATTTAATTCAGATAATAATATATCTGTTTCAATTGAATTAGTATTTGAATTATAATACTCCATTAAATCAATAGCTTTATCGTATTCTTTATAGTTACTATGTTTAAATAAATAAATAGAATCAGTAGAGTTAACACCTTGTAAATTTAAAGTAATTCCTGTCCTAGTACTATTTAAAATAAATGAAACTATATTTATTTCATATTCTATCATTTTATTTTGGGTCTAATAATGTTATTAATTTATTTCTTGCATATTCTAAAGAGCTTAATACTACTTCTCTACCTTCATTAGTTACACCATTTGCATCATCAAAACTTACACTTATATAATAAGTTGCGGTAGCACTTGATTTAATGTAACATCCAACTATACTTTTAGTATTAAGTAAATCCATATTTTCTTTAGTACGTCCTGTATAAACAGAACTATTTTGTGATACATCTGGTAAATAATATGGTTTACCATTTTTTAAAACCATTTGATAAGCATATTCTGCATACCCAGGGTATAAAGGTATATTTTCATAATCTTTTAATATGTTAATACCTTTAATATTATCAGTACTATATAAGGCTGATATTTTAGCTTCAGTACCTGTTTTAGGTGTACCCCCACCGTTGTGTATTGAAAAGACAGTTATGTGACTTGAAAGAGGTAATCTTCTTTCTAAATACACCATTAAGTTATTTATTTCATTATTTTTATATATAAAAAGTTCAGCTTCAACTTTAGCTTTCTCTTTAGCTATACTATCTAATTCAGCTTGAACTCTTTTTTCTATTTGTAATTCAGATCTATATTTTTTTTCTAATCTATCATTTCTAAGTTTAGCATAATTAAAAATAGGATCTCTTAATAACCATATAATAGCAAGTCCACAAATAACTAAAGCAACTATAAATTTTTTTTCAGGGGTTAAATTTGAAGTTAAATTTTTTATAGATTCACTTAAAGACATATTTTATAAATAAAAAAAGGAGAGAAGAGTCAATGACTCAACCCTCCTTGTTAATATTAAGAATTATTTTATTACATTTCTTACACTACTGCTAAATCAGCAGGTACCTTAGATGTACCAAGTACATTACGTAACTGACCTAGGAAATTATTAGTTTCAGCATTACCAGCTAAATCATCTGTAGGTTTTTCAAATACTACATACAATTCACGTGGTTGACGTTCGATGTTAGTATAAGTACGATCTTTTTTATGTAGAATGATTACGCTATTATAAGTAGCACCAGTATTAGCTTTGTAATCTACATTAAAATTATTAGGGAAACCTACTTCACGTGAGTAATCAGTAGTCTCATAACCATTAAGGAAATACTCTAGATTTAATACTTGTTTACCAGTATTAGCACCAGGATGACCTCCTGCAGTTACAGTTACGGTAGTATAACCTAAATCACCACCATCGCTAAGAGTAGCGTTAGCATTTGATTTAGCAGCTGATTCTACGTCGAAACGAATTGCAGATCCTTGGTCTTTTCCAACAACTACTTTTTGAGGAATATTAGAAATAGTAACTGTATCAGTTGCTACAGTAACACTAAATTCTTTATCTAATAGACCTTCACGTTTAAGACTATTTTGCAAGCTAGTTGCAAGTCCTGAAGCGATATCATTAACAGTATCAGTAGATGAGGTTTTAGTTACATAAAAACCATGGATATGTCTAAAGTTTTCTGAACTTTGGATATGGTCATACTTAATGATACTAGCACGATAAGTTGTACCAGCTTCAGCTGTGTCAACAGTAATAGTAACAGTTTTAGCTTCTTCAGCTTTATATTCAGATACTTTTACATCTAGTACATCATCTGGGTTGATAATTTCAGTTGAGTTAATACCGTCAACTGCATCAGTTTCTTTTAGATGTACTTGGAAAGGTGTTCCTTCACTAGGAGCCTCACCATTAGCGCTTATGATAGCAACCTCGCCATCACCAGCTGTAGAAGTAGAAATATAATTTTCCAAAGTGCTACCGCTAATATTACTCTTAGCAATTAAAAGTTTTGCTACATTTTTTGGTGAAAATATTCCAGCCATATTCTTTTTTAATTTTAATTATTTCTATTATTAGTTTGTATTTTACCCTGTAAAGAGTTTTCTCTGTAATCTCTAGTAGCTAATTCTACAGCTCGGTCTAAGATTTCAGAATGTATTTCTTGGTTTAATTTACAAGTTTGCGGAGATGATTTACCATTAATAGTTAAGTTCTCACCATCACCATAAAAATCTATTAAACTATTTAATATAATGGGTTCAGGAAATTTGACATATCTAATCTTATATTTATCAATATCTTCAGTAGATACTATTTCTACATTATTATTTGGTGTAGAACTATAATCTAATCTCCAAGCTTCACATTTGTAAGGTTTTCTAAAAGGATTATCTTTCTTTTCATTAAACTCATCTAGAGTTACAGGAACTATATCGATCTGTTTAGAACCGCATACAGCTTTATTTAAAATTCCAGATTCTCTTTTTATTAAAAAAACATCATTAGGTATTACAAAAAACTTTGATTTAAACTCATCAGAAATGTTTTCATTATTTGTTGTCGATGTAGAACTTATATGATCTTTAATCAGTTCTTTTAAATCAACTCTACGTTTTTCCGATCCATCAAATCCAGTTTGATACTTGTTAGCTAAACCATTATATTCTTTTACTAATTCAAGTTGAGCTTTAGTTAAATATACAGATTTTTCATACTCATCAATTCCAGGAGCACTCTTACTATTTATATTATCATATAATATATCAAACTGTAAACTAAACTCTTTTATAGTCATTATTCCTTAGTATTAGATAATCTAGCTTTGATTAATTCTACTAGATCTTGATTTTTAGCATCATTCAAGAATTTAACAGCGTTATCTAATGTAGCAATATCACCTTTATGAGCAAGTTTCAAACCTTCAATGGTTTCATATGATCCCGATATAACTTTAATAATACCAGCATTTACAGCTCTTGTGATAAGTACTTTAGATTCAAAGTTAGCATCTTTAACAAGTTTAACAAAGTTAGCAGGGTTTTTATCAATTAAATCTTCAGCAACTTCTCTAACAAATTCAATTTTAGATTCTGACGCTAAGTTCTTATTTGATAGTAAGGAAATAACTGACATTAAAATGTCTTTATTATCCTCATACTTACTATATAGTTTCCAAGCTTCTTTAACTTTAGAAAGTTCTTTACCTCTTTCTTGAGTAGCTTCACCTTCTTCTTCAATTAGAAATTGGTAACTAGGTCTTTGAAACTTTTTATATTCTTCTAAACTAGGGCAAATCACTTTAGTCCAAGCTAGTAATACTTTATATTTAAGATAATCTTCAGGAACACTTAAGTCAAGAATTGTATCATCTTTATATAAACGTACCATATAGTCTTTCCAGAAATTACTATAAACTGATAAGTTTACACCTCTAAATTTAGTTTGTTCAAAGAATTCTTTTTCTTCTTTAGAAAGAACATTAGTATAACCACCACTTTTTAGTTTTGGTACACAGAATCCTTTATATGATCCATCTAGCATACCACCAGAAATTACGTGGTTTTCACCAACACCCGCAGCTAAACCTTTAGCCTTTTTAATGTATTTAATTGTTACCTTTTTTTCAGGTAATTCAAATGCTTCTTTTACTTCTCCCATTATAAAATTTATTTGATTTAAATCAAAGGCTAAGGGGTATTAACCCCCTAGCTTGATTATTTATTTATTAGTATTGATATAGAATACTAGGTACTAATGATGCAGTACGAGATGGATCTTTCACCATTGCTCCTTGTAAGCAGTATGCAGTCACAGTAGCACTATCTTCCATTCTACCCATGAAATTGATATCACGTTCACCAGTAAGTGGATTACGGAAACCAGTTTGATATCCACGGAATTCTTCAGAACCTTTAACCATTACTTTCTGAATATTAGGCTCTTCAGTAGAACCGATATAAAGAATATCATAACGATATGATTCAGCTACACCTCCATCAGGATGACGTAGTTTGTTACGAACTCTATCATCATACATAGGATCAACCTCTAGCATAACTTTAATAGAGTTAGCAAATTCAAATTCAGTGAACTGATAACCAGCTTTAAACGAGTTAGAATGTAACGGTGAACTAGTTTTCTGAACGATTGCAGGGTTATTCTGAGTTAGAAAAGACCAAGCTGTACCGTCTTGTTTAACTGCACGTGAGAACTGAGCTGCTCCACGTTCACCTGTACGTAATACAAATACACGATCTTTAAAGTCTAGTTTACCTTCTGATAATTCATGAAGCATATCTTCTAGTACTCGTAATGAGAAGTCATTATAAGTAACTACGTTAGATACTTCCATTTGCTCACGAATACCTGATCCAGATTCAATTTTAAATCCTGATTTACCAGTATTCAAGAACTTACCATCTTCAGAACGGTTAGTCTTACCAAACATAATGTTATATGCTTTCAGACGAGATAGATGTTGTTCAAATCTCCAATATACTTCTTGCATCCAAACACTAGTAGTACGCTTATTACCAGCATTGTCAAGACTTTCAATTTTAGAGAAGAATACATCATCGTTATTCATCTTATAGTTCAACATGTTACCAGGTACAGTATGCTCAACACGAATTTGAGACATAGTGTTTTTCAAGGTATAAGGAGAACTAAAGTTGATATCAGCACCTTTGATAGACATAGTACGTTCAACAGGAGCACCTTCAATACTGAATCTATGACCAGCTAAAAGCTCATCACCAGGTACACCACCTAATGTTTCACTACCACCCCATACTTCTACCTTATAAAGATACTCACCTGTAGATAGAGGCTCTGGATCTTGAAGTACTCGGTACTGATATAAATCTGGTTTTTCACCAGCAATCAAGTGAACATCTGTAAAGAGTTTTTCACCAAAAATAAATTCGATCTCTCCACGTTGTGCACCAACACCAGTTGTGTTTTCATCAACAACGCTACCATTCCATCGGGCTTCAATAAGAGGGATATTTCTCTCATGTGCACCTACCAACTTCCAAATGAAATCCCCTTCGTCCTCCAACTGTTTAGTTGGGAACTTTGAAAGAACTGTATCTAAGTTTTTCATTCCAGACTTAGAAAGCAAAATTCCAGTAATTTTGGATGCTATTTGAGGCTTATTTGCATATATAGCACCGAGGTGGTTTCTAGTTGTTAAGCCTGACCAATGTTTACCTTTGGTCATTACAAATTTTCCTACACTCATAATTTAATTTTAATTAATTTTCATTTATTTTGTTATTCATCAAAAACTATGTCTCCAATCTCAAAAGCTTTAGATTCTGCATCATCTAAGAAACTAGGATCGCCTCCTGAATTTATATGTGTAGATTTTGTAATAGCATCCTCAAGATCTTTCACACTATTAGATTTGGTTTTATTTTCAAAGTAACTAAAGTCTGAAAAATTATTAGTTACTGTAAAAAGATAATATAACTTATGCATGAATTCTTTTTTATTTTCCCTTTGATACTTCATAAGTTCATTTTCAGAAGCACCTGTATCAGGATTTTTAGAAACAGGATTCATCATCTTGTTATACATCTTTTCTTTTAAACCTTCATTAATAGGATAATTTTTAATTATCTCATTGGTATCGAAGACAAGACTTTTTAATTCTTTTTGTTCATTTTCTGATTTAGCTTGAGCTTCTTCTTTTTGTTTAGCAATAGCTGCAATCTCAGCTTTCTTATTTTCTTCAAACTGAACTTTCATTGACTCGTATGCTGTTTTAGCATCTTCTACATCATCATCAGTATCGAAACTTCTTTGCGTTAACTTAGTAGCTCTTTCATCAGAATAACCTTTAGATTTAAATTCTCTAAAAATAAGCTGACGTCTTAAATTCTCATTACCTTCAATTTTATCAGGTGTGATAGAATCTAATTGTGTTTCAGCTCGTTTATAAGCATCAAATCGTTCAGGTGGTAAACCTTGTTTTAAAGCTTCTAAATATTCTTTTTGTACATCATTAAGACTTGAATATTCATTAGCTTCAACTTGCTTTTGAATTAGACCAACTAAATCTTCAACAGATGCAGCCTTTTCTAATTCAGAGGAGTCTACAGAGGGAATTACACCCTTTTCAAATAGTACGCTAGCCAGACTTTTATATAGATTGGGAGAAGACTTTTGATCGTCAGACTTATCGTCATTTGTATCATTAGTGTCATCACCCTCTGTATCAGTCTCAGCTACGCCCTCTGGGTTATCTTCACCCTCACCAAGATCCTCATTTATTTCATCACCATCTGGACTTTTACTTCCTTCATCGGAATTTCCATCTGGATTTTCTTTAATATTTTCTTCTTCCTGACCAGTATCTTCAAAGATATCTTCATCAAAAAGATCCATACTTAATTCATCTTCTCCCATTAGTATAAATTTTTTATATTAACAAATATATGTTTAAATATTATAATTTAGTAATTATTTTCCTCTCTTAAAATAGCTATTTTGTACTACTCGATGTTGCAGCCTTTTGTTTAGATGCAGCAATTTTCTTATCTTCTCGTTGCATTTTATCTTTGTGCATTTCCATCTTTTGTTGCATATCTTCCATTTTTATAAGGAGGTCATTCTTCATTTTATCATACTCTAACTTTAGCTTATCATCAGCAGAAATATCATCGACACCATCATTATTATTATCTCTAGCATCTACAGCTTCATTTTGCTTCATCATTTCAATTTGGATCTTAGTCTGATTATCTGCATCAATTTTGTATTTATCCATTTGTAATTTAGCTTGTTCTAAAGCTTGCTTGTTCATTTCTTCCTGTTGAGCTAATTCAGCCTCTTGTTGTCTAGCTTGACTTTCTTGCTGTCTAACTAAGTCCTCATTGTACTCAATTTTCTTTCTCATATCTGCAATAGAGCTAGAAGTCATAATATCAATTACTGTACTAAAACTACCACCATTTTGCATGAATGCTTGAGCAAGTTGTTCTAAAGTATTCTTAACCTTTTCAGTCTGAGTAGATGTTGTAATAGTTAATCCAAAATCACAATCACTAATTAAGGTACCGTCTACTTCTAAAATATGTTTACTAAAGTCATCAGAAATATATTCTAATTTTTTATTTCTACCTTTTAAAGCATACTTAGCAGTTTCTAAAAATGTTTTAAGAACTCGTTTTTTCAAGTCCTCATGTTTCATAAACCACCACTCTGTAATATGAGCAGATTGTGTAACAGCTCTCTCTACACCACCTAAGGTTTCTCTATTAGATACGTTACCTTCACGTTGTTTAGATATACCAGCAATTTCACCCATCTCCATTTTAATATATTCAAGGAGATTAATGTGTTGTTGAATGTAGTTACCAGTTTCAAGATCGATAGCCTTAGTATTATTACCATTTAGTCCACCAGCAAGTTTACCTTGTGCTGCACCAGCATTACCCTCTTTAAAACCATCTACTATACCTAATCCCATAGATGTAGCTTGAGCAATCCATTTCTCAGGTTCCCAACCATTAGGCACCATAGAGATGTCTAATAGTAATATTTTACCAAGGTTTTTAGCGATTGCCTTATTCAGCCTATCCCATATGACATCATACAAATATTGGTAATTCTTCATTCTATCAACGAGACTTACCGCTTTACCTTGGTTTGTATTGTAAATTTCTCCAACTATACCACTACTACATTTAGAAGGATTATTCAAACGATTATATTGTACTTCTTTTGGACGCATTTGAATATAAATGTCTTTTCCAATTTTAGTACCTTCCCACCATTCGTTAACCCACAAAGTAGTAGATTCTTCACCTAGACCTTTATCAGCAATATATTCCTCAGACATAATCTTATACTGAGTTTGTCCAAATTGGTCATAGTATTTTACTTTCTGTATTTTCTTTTGAGATCTCCAATACACACGTAACACACGTATGTTACCTGTAGCATCTGTATAATTACTATTAAATGAATGACCATTTATTTCTGCAATATCAATATATGCATCAATATTGTCTCTAATAAGTAAATGGTTTTCATCATCACTTGTATAACTACCTTTTGTTGAAGTAGTATATTGAGTGATAAATTCTATTTCTTTTGGTTTTAATTGATCGTAAAAAGTATCAATAATTCTGCCTGGTGACCAGTGATCTTCTATAACAATTAAATCACTATCTTCAATTGCAGAAGAATTACCAGACCGAACTGTATGTACTTTTAATGGATTAAGTTTTTCTAAAATAGGTTCTTTTGAAACTATATCACATTGATATATTTCTTCTCCCATTATTAAAGCATCTTTAAATCCAGCATTAAATTTTTTTGCAAAAGATAATTCTTCATAATAATGCTTTAAGAGATGATTACCCATTCGTTCTCTTAAATCCTGATATTCATAACGCATATATTTATCTAACCCTCTAAGTTCAGTTTCTAACTCTTCTTTAGATAAATTAGACTGCATTAATGATATTAAACGTTTACGAACTTCTTTAACTTTATCTTTTTCCTTAGCACTAATTGCATCAGGATTAGTTACTGTTAGATGCCAATCAAACTTACGATTAATTTCCTCACCAACTAATACATCCAATTTAGGAACCATAATAGGATGATGAGGAATCTCTTCAGGTATAAAGTCAGCCTTTAATCCATGAGGATTTAAAGTTGTAACTAGATCTCTAGGATCCAATATACCATTATATAAGTTTAGATTAGTTACTCTATTTTGAATAGTTTGTCTAACGCTCTCATTAGTATAATATGAAAATTTATCTCCTTGATCAACATTCTCTTTACGCCATGTTTTATTCTTACTTTTGTAAGAAAGCTTTTGACGTGGCATTTTTGATAATACTGTGGACATAATAAATTTTTAATTAATATATAAAAATATAGTTTATAACCGTAAATGTCAATAAAAAGTTTTCTATTAAAATAGCTTTTTAGTTAATATTATTTCTTTTTCTAAACTCTTCTTCACGTTGGTCATACCTAAATAATTGTTTTCTTGATACAGGTGAATTTCTATTATTAGACTGACTAAAGAAGCTACTATTAGCCCAAGAATTAGATTTACGAATTTGTTTTTGCCTTAATTGATTCATCTGTCTTAACCTGTCTTCCCTCAGTATAAATAACATATTCCCTGCTGATACCCTATCGAAGTTACCATCTGGGTTCCAAGAAATACACTCTTGTATATATGCAGGACTACGTAATGTATGTAAGTTAAGTAACGTATCTACTTCTTCACCATCTTCATCTACAGGTTGAGTATAAGCTTTAGTTAACTGCCATGATGCTTGTAATTGTCTACCCCAAGCATTTATAGGAGCTGTAGCTCTTGTACCTTTTTGATTATTCAAAGTAGGTTTAAGAAGTTCCATATCCTTTAAAATTTCAGGTGTATCAGCTAAATACCCTAATGAATTTCTATATTTAAAATAACTATAGATACCTTTAAGGTTACTTTCATAATTAGCTTGAGCATTATAAAACATACATAATTTAAGTACTATTTCATAACATTGTTCAGCTTTAGGATATCTACCAGTATATTCAGCTACAATTCTGTCAGTTAATAAATCCATAACCATACACGAGAATAATGACTCACCTTCATCAGCATCAATAGGGTCAACTCCAATAATATATCTACCAGGAGTAACCTTACCTGTTGCATCTTTTTTAGGTAATTCAAATATCTCAACTGCCCCCTTCCTATTTATTTTATCAACATCAAGTTTTCTAAGAGGATATTCTTCAGCGTTAGGTTTCCATTTAACTCCTTCTACTGGATCATATATTAACTCTCCAATAAAGTGAGAAGCTGTAAACTGTTCCATTTTAGGCTCAATTGATACTAAATGATCACTAAGTTCACCTACTGGGAATAATGTACCTACAGTCCTCATAATAGCTTCCTGAGGGGTAATAGGTTCCTCCGCTTTAGCTTGTGTTAATGCAGCAGGGTCATTAGAGTGTCTTTTAATTTTTAACCTGTTATCTATAACTTGTGATAAAGCTTTAATAACATCTGGTTCACCTGTAGATATATCATAACAATTTTCACGGTTCATATAAGATCCCCAAAAGAATCCGCATTGTGATTGACCATTTACGTTCTTATCATATACATTAGGTACACTATAAATGTGATATGTCTCAGGATAATAAAATAATTTCTTAGATCCTTCAAATGATGCTCCTTCTGTACCACCAGTACCACCAGCTAGCATGAAACCAAATGATGATGTACCTGATTCCACAGCACGTATATTTACACCCCAAGCTTCTTCTAAGTCAGGAAATAAACCATCTTCTTCATAATGTATTAAAGGTCCACGAATACCCCTTGCTTTCTGAGGTTCATGTTTTAATGATATACCAAATACTGATGATAACAAACCTTTACGTTTACCATATGAATCTTGATAACCCAACTGTATTTCCATACCTTTAAGTGAGTTATTCAATCTAATTCTAGGTAATGGGGTAGTTTCGGCAATCCAGTCAAGTACGTCAATGACTTTACCAAATATACCTTTATCTCCTTGCAGGAACGTTTTATCTGAAGCTAAGTGATAATTAACGTTACCTGATCCAGGAAGAGTATACATATTACATGGGGAAATTGATCCCATTTTAAAGGAGAAACCTACCCCCCTAGTTTTAAGTAGTTTACCATGTAGACCAGCTTCTCGTGCTTGATCTATATAATGGTAATATAAGTAATCTCCTAACCATGGTTTAGGAAATGCTCTTTTACGTTCTGCTTTAGTTCTACCAGACTTTTTATCTTTTTTACCTGTTTCTTTTACTAACCAAATAGGTGAATAATTCCAATAAAAATATAGATATCCAGGAATCCATTCTCCATCAGATTCTCTTACATACCCTTCTTTCCATCGTCTAACTTCTTCTTTCCAAAACTTAGCGTATTCACCACGTGGGTTAGGATTAGGAGTTATATTAGTATATTTACCATGCTTTTCATAAAATATAGCACGTTCTCTAAAATAATTCATATCCTCTAATATATGTGGATTAGTAACATCTACTATAATCTTACCATCTTCATCACGAGGTCTATCCTTTGCATACTTTCTTATATACTCAGGTTGTATAAGATTCTTAATTAAAGGTACAGTATTTATATATTCAACTATTTCACTATATATTTCTTTTCCAAGTTTTTCTTTACTTAATTCCGATTGAAATTTATTTAATACCAAATCCATCTTCAAACATATTTTTTTCTTGTGAACCAATGTGAGTCTTATTCTCAGCAAGTTCTTTAAGTACAGCTTTCTCAGTTTTATCTAATGCTGCAATTACATCTGGCATTTGCTTAATAGTAGTTGCAACTTTGTTTAGATCACTAATTTTAATTTCAGCACCATCTTCACTTGATAATAAATCTTTCATAATGTTAATTAAACTATTAGCAATCATCTTACTATCATCTAATAGTTTACCTGCTGTAGTTACACTTCGTTCTTTATAAAAGTCTATAGCAGCCTGAACTTCTTTATCAATCTTCCAACCATCAGGTAATTCTACATCTTTTATAATTTCAGCTATTCTATCTTCATCATTTAATATGTTATTATAATCAGACTTAATATCTGAGTAATGCCATATAAATTCCATCTCTTTAGTAGCTTTGATTTTAGATTTAGTCTTATCTCGTTTAAGTAATGCCTTAAAAGGGGAAAGCCCCCACGCCTGCTCTGAGACATAGAGGTTCCACTTATCATCTAATTCAAATAACTTCATTATTACTTTCCTTTTTTATCTTCAGGCTTTGTAGCTTCTTTTGCAGCTGGTTTTTGAGATTCTACAATAAAATTCTCTAGAACTTTAAGAGCTTGAAAATTTTGAACTGATTCTTCCATTTCATATACACCTTGCTTATTAGCTTTCTTTAATGATTCGTATATGATAGTTAATGCTTGTTTATTGTTATCCATTTTTAAATCCTTTTATCTGGGTTGTTTTATTTTTTATTTGATTTGTAATATTATTATAATTACCTACGACTTTATACGTGTCACCTTGAGCATCTCTCACTAATGATACATTTTTATAAAGCCTACCTTTTGTAGTAAAATAGGGAGAAACACTTACGATACTATTTTTCCCTAATTCCACTGGTATCATAACACTACTAACTTTTTCCCCATCATTACTGATTAAATCAAGATACTGTATAAATCTCATATTATTGTTTTTCTAAATCATATTTTTTTATAAACTCTGACATTGTAGTATAATCTTTTACATCATCTGGTAATTTATTATACTGAGGAATAATACCTTCAATCTCTCTATCTGTAATTTTAAGATATACTGTATCATCCCCTGGGATTTCAAAAAATGGTAATACCAATTTCTCTTCGATCATTTCACCACCGCCTACGCCAGCTTTAATTCTTGATTGAACTTTAACATGTTTTTTAAATCTTTCCATGTCAATCATTACCCAATCTCCTTCATTAAGATTTTCATCAGCTACAGGTCCTTTCTTTAAAATTTGCTGAATAGATTTAACTTCAGGTGCAAAACCTTTTGGTAATGCTAATTTAGTATCAATTTTTTTAACGTGACATGAAATTAAAATATAATTATGTCTAGGTGTAAAATTAACTTTGTTTGTCTTCTCCATTTTGTTTTAGTCTATGTATATTTAAATTATTTACTATACTCCACTTAGTGTAAAATTTACCTAAGTATTTAAAATTAAAATTAGTTTTTAGTTTATCAAATTCTTCCTCTTCAAATGTATTTCTCAAATCTAAAGCTTGAACTTTCTCTCTCATGAATCTAAACTGAGATTCATATATTTCTTTTACTATACTTTCAGGTAAATCATGTTTCTTTGCTAATTCTTTTATTTTAAGATTTATCTTTTTCATTTAGTATAAGTCTATATGTTAAATCAAACTGTTTAAAATCATCAGTTAATACTGGTATAAGACTTTTCTTTATTTCTTCATATCCAGTCTTTTTTACTAATACATTTTGTTTTCTAAACGATGTCATTACATTTTGAAATCCTGCTGTGTCTATATCAAGTTCTTCTTTAATAGATCTTTTAGTGTCAGGGTTAAAAACCATTTTCCAAAGTAATTTGTCATCATTTATTTTCTGCTTATATTCATAGTAATAATATATAAAATAAGCTAGTACGTTTCTTTCTTGAGGTCTAAGTTTATGAAAAGGTGAGGTGAATAACATCCAATAAATAAAAAACTTCTTTCTATCTGTATGTATTACAACCTGTTTATTATTCATCTTTTTCATCTTTTAAATCCCATATGTCTCCGTATTGAGATAGATAGTCTTTGATATTTTTAAATTCTTCTATCTCAGGGTCTGTAGTCCTACATTTCATACAATGTGTTTTACCTTCTTCTTCGATCAAGTGTAGACTTTTACAATTTGCACAACACTCTACAGGCTCTTCATCATACTCTATAGTATCTATCATCTTCTTCAAATCTGCCATATCACCTGTATCATATATAGGGAATGGTGCCATATTGTTAACGTCACTCATGTATAAATATATTTGACTTAGTATTTCCTTTCTATAATTCATTATTGACTTTTCTCACTGAAGCTGTCAAAATATATTTCTGATTTGATACTGAAACATTTGTCTTATATTTATATTGTTTAAATTTATTACAAAATAATTTTAATGTATCTGTGATATATTTCTTATTCTTCATTAATTCATCTAAGCTCTTAAACTTCTTTTTGTACTTGGTAATCATCTTTTTGTTTTTGTAAAGCAGTAACGTTTTCTTTTAAAATCTTATTCTCAACTTTGATCTCTTTCTTAGTATACCATTCATATACTCCATATAATGTACTAAAAATTGTAGCTAAACTACTTAAAAATACTGTATATGTGATAGTACCTAATGCTACTAAAACTAAACTACCAATTGCTAATAATGCTCCTATAATTATAAATATAAATTTCTTATCCATTAGTTATAAATTTCAATATTATTATCTTTTTTATATTGTTCCCATTCAGCTTCTTCCATAATATCTGGAAATCTCTCTCCTTTATTACAAGACTTAATAGTAAACATTTTCTTTTCAGGTGAACAACCACATTCCTTACATGCTTCTTCAGGAATACAATCATTCTGACATTTACTCATACGATAAATAACCTGCTCTTTTTTATACTGAGGAAACATCCCCATCTTATTAAGATAAAAGTTAAAGTTACCTTCTATAAATGCTTTAATATTTGTTAATGTTACTTTACTCATTACTTAAAATATTTTGCTAATACGATATGTAAATCAGTGTCATATTTTAATGAATTCATTACTCCAAACTTATTAGTGATGTCAATTGTATCAGGTTCACCTTGTTCATCCTTATTAATTACATAACTATAAACTTGTTCTAAATCAAATCCCATCTCTTGTTCCATACGTCTAATTTGTACACCTTCCTCTTCATGAAAGGTTTCTATTCTAGTTATCTCCTTCGCTATCATTAAATTCTTTTTCCAATTGTTCTTTCTTATATTCCTCAAGTCTTTCCTTCATATATCTATAGAATTTCTCTGCAAATAATTGATCCTTTCTTCCAATAGTTCTTTTCTTATTATTAAAAGGTCTTCTAAGGCTTTGACCATTTGGGCTAATTACATTTCTTTTTAGCTTTCTATTACGAGATTGTCCTCTTTGTTTACTCATTTGTTTTTACTAAATGTTGTCTAATTTCTTCTTTAATAAGTTCTCTAGTTAATATTAGAGCTTCTTTATCATTAATACTTTGAATTAATTTCTGAGATTTTTCTAATTTAGCTTCATCATCAATATAAAATCTAACTAACTGCTGTAAGAAGTATTTATCCTGTTGCATTTGACTATCTTCATGGCTTCTAAATGGATTATACGTATAATAATCTTTAATATTATCATTTGTTACAGTTAAATAACCTTTACTAATTTCATCTTGCATTTTATTTATATCATTCATATATTTTTTTATTTGATACAAATATAAACATTATTTTTAATTATGCAAATTATTTTTCAAAAAAAAACCTATACAATAGAAAATCTCTATTATATAGGTTATATAATTTATATTAAAAAGATTGATTGTAATTATATATTTGCTGTTGAAGTTTAGCGCTTCTTATATAATACTTTAAAGTTTTTTCAGAAATATTATACTTATTAGATAAAACTTTAAATGATATTCTATGTTTTTTATTAGATATTATATTTTGTATTTCACTTAAAATTTCTTTAACTATACCTACTTTCTTATCTACTATTTTTATATTACTATTAGATTCCCTTTTAAGATTCAGTAGTTTAGCTTTATGTTTAGCTTGAGCTATATCATTATTTTTAAAATAATTTTCTATATGAAAATCACTTATATTATACCATTCGTTTTTAGATTCAGTTTGCAAATGGTTAAAAAATTTATGTAACTTTTTTTCATCTATTATATTACCGCTAAATATATATTTAAATTTTAATATATTAGGGTTAGCAGTTTGTAAACTTTTTAATCTTTTATATGGATCTTTACTATATCCAATTTTTATATACGAAGAGTCACTTATAAAATATATCATATTATTAATTTATTATAACATACTTCATAAGTGGATACAAAAATCCCTATATCTAATTTTTCAATTAAATAACCGTATCTAATATTTATTTCTCTTTATATAGACAGTGCATTTTTACCAAAATTTAGTTACCACATAGGATACTTTAGCTTTATCAGAGCATATACTAAATTAATCTATACAATTGAAATAACGGGCACAGTGGAATTTAAAACCTTCATTAATCCCTCTGGATACTAGTACTTAGAAGCTATCTAGCAGAGCCATCTTTTAAATGAAGTATGTATGTTATTTTTTATGTATTGCAAATATAGTATATATTATTTATAAATGCAAGAAAATAATCTACTATAAAATAGCTATTTTGTACTTTCTAAATGATTTTTAATTAATTCATCACCTAATTTTATTAATTCTTGATCATCTGAATAATAATATTGTTTAATTAAACTAACTAGTTCAGTGTTATCTCTAATTAATTCTAACCTTAAAAATCTATTAAAATATTCTGCACCTAAATAACCAGTACGTAAATTCATAGTTCTTTCAGGTCTATTAGTATATAAGTTTTTTAATATACCTTGCAATTGCTGATTTGTAAATTTTCTGCTCATGTAACTCTACTATTAATTTTCTATAAAGTAAAACTGTATCTTCATTATCACTTAATAAAAGATCTTTATACTTTTTATTAGTTTCTTTATCTATTATTTTATTATATTCTAATTCATTTAATAATTTAAAATATTTTCTTGAATTTATTCTTTTCATATAGTCATTCCTAAATGACATATCATGATTCATAATTTGTATCATATAAATTTGTTATTATTGTGTAATATAATTTTTGAACTTCTTCATCTTCTGACATTGCTTTACGATAGTAATTTTTAAACTCTTCATCAGTAATTTTTTTATCTTGAACTAGTTCATATAGTTTAACATATATCTCATGTTCTTTATCATTGTATACATTTGGATATATAGTTACCATTCTAGTTGGATCTTTT